>OBLU010000662.1_pt1 | contig 32163 bp, 27 predicted proteins | sample 1518681 | NCBI WGS metagenome assembly OBLU01 (sample SAMEA3539304, study PRJEB22396) | soil metagenome | biome: tundra; feature: field; material: soil | place: USA | collected 2010-05 | depth 0.15 m
AATTACCCGAAACATTAGGAGACTATTAATCCCGTTGATAAACTTATATGCTAGTTACTTTAAGTCAATTGTCTGGTTAATAAACGGAATATCCTGCTAATTTATGTCTTCAAATTAAAAATTTGCTCAGAAGCTTTTTTCGCTGGAAACCATGATGCCCCCAGGGCAATGATAAGCGCCGTTACGGCTACTAAAATAAAATCAGTAAAAACAAGCTTTACTGGAAAATAATCAATAAGAAAAGAGGTACCAACAAGTTTAATAATCTTGAATTTTACCTGCAAAAAGCAAATAATTAATGCAAGGATGATTCCTGTGCATGCACCGGTTACAGCAAGCAACAACCCTTCGCTCAGAAATATTTTCTTTATTAAACTCTTACCGGCGCCAAGTGAAAGTAATACACTGATATCTTTCCTCTTTTCCAAAACAAGCATAGTTAATGCACCAATCATGTTAAATGCCGCAATTATGAGTATAAGAGTAAGCACCGCAAAGATGAACCATTTTTCCAATCGCATTGAATTATATAAACTAGCATTCTGTTGAAATTTTGTAAGAACGCTGTATTTGCTTCCGAGTAAATTTTGTAATTCTTCTTTGAATTTCTCAGAATGTGCCGGATCAATAAGGGATAATTCAAGAGCGCTATATTCATCGGGTGAGTAATGCATCTGCTGCTTCACAAAACCAATATTGGTAATTGCATATTTATTATCAAAATCCTGCTGAATAGAAAAGCTGCCGGCCGTATTTGCAGTACCCGCGCTTAATGCATCCATGGGATTGAGATCCTTAGCAGAGGTTTTCTTTGGAAGAAATACCGTAACCGGAAAAAGATTTTTGTCAGCCTGCACACCTAATGCACTTTCAATTCCTGATCCCAGTATGAGTTTTGGATGATCAATTGTTCCAATATCAAAAACACCATTAAACATTTTTTGTGGAACACCCGCCACTTTCGAATAATTATTGTCCACTCCCTTTAAGAATACGACGGTTTGCTGTTCTTCGTTTTGCAATAATGCCTTTTCTTCAGCTATCAATGACATTCCTTTCAAACTTTTCAGTAAATGAATAGCGCTTAACTGTTGAGGAGTTAGAATTATTGTTTTTCCATCAGAGGGAACAACTTTTACATCAGCGTAAAAACTGGAATAAAGCGACTGGACCAATCCTTCAAAACCATTGAAAACACTCAGCACCAATACCTGGCACATAGTTGAAAAAGCTATAACGCCGGCCGTTACCCAGGAAATAATATTGATGGCATTTGTACTTTTTTTTGCCTTAAAATATCGCCATGCAAATTTAAAATACATTCAGGGCAAGTTGATTAACTGAAGAATGAGCAATTATAAATAATGGAACAAACTCAATCAGGTTTGTCTTTTTTAATCTCGTCCAGTAATTTTTCAATTTTGAAAACGTAATCCAATGTCTCATCAATATAAAAGGTAAGTTGAGGAATGCTCCTTAACTGATGACGAACTCTTTTGCCTAATTCACCTCTAATTTCACTGGCTCTTTCTTTAATTTTTTCCAGGGCGGTTTCATTATTTTTTACCTGGAAGAAACTCAGGTACACTCTTGCTTCAAAAAGATCAGGTGTAATTTTAACTGATGATATAGAAACCATTCCGCCCTCAATCATCGTAAATCCCATCCTCAAAAAAATTTCATTTAATTCTTTTGTGATAACTCCAGCTACCTGCTTTTGTCTTTTACCTTCTGTCATGATATATAATTTTTCTCCCGATAGCAATCGGAATTTGTAAATTTAGTTACTTTGACCCGATTACCATTTATAACGCACTTCATTGACTTACGGAAGTGTTTTTAAGCGACTCCCAAATAATAATAATTTTGAAAGGGTTCAAGGAAATCCAAAAAGTATTCAAATTAAGAATAGCACAGCGATCAATCAGACCCTGGTAAAAGATAATTCATACTAAAAAAGCGAACCGATCATGGTTCGCCTTTCTCAAAAATTTATATACTTATTTATTTTGCAATACCCATTTTTGCTTCAATGGATAAGGTAGCATGAGGAACCGCTCTTAAGCGGGCCTTGTCAATAAGTTTGCCGGTAACTCTGCAAATGCCGTACGTTTTATTTTCAATACGCATCATGGCTTTTTCAAGATGATCAATAAAAGTGATCTGGCGGCTGGCCATTTGGCTCAATTGCTCTCTTTCCATGCTAAGGCTACCATCTTCCATGGTCATATAGCGGTTATCAGTATCGTCTCCACCCATTTCATCCTTGCGTGTAATAAGGCCCTGTAAATACCCAAGTTCTTTTTTGGCCGTTTCCAGTTTTCTTGTAATAAGTTCCCTAAATTCATTAAGTTCATTATCACTGTATCGCATTGTAGGACCGCTTTCTTCTTCCGGGGCCTGGTCAAGAACTGATTTTACAAATTGTGGTTCATACTTACGCGCCCTTTCTGTACTTGTTTTCGGCATTACAAAAGGCTTTTCAAGCTTCCTCAGTTCTTCCTTACTTTTTAATGCTTTTTTGAGCGCTTTCTTTAATTGCTTTTTGTGATCAATTAAATTTACCACCGGGATACTTTTCATTTCTTTTTCAACAGGCTTTTTGCCAGCAGTCCTGGCTTCTGCACTCTTTCCAGATAAGACATTATTCTTAAGATGAGTAGATTTCTTCTCTTTTGAAAAGGGTTTCTTAGTTACTAATTTTTTAGATAGGGTAGACAATTTCTTAGGTGCTGCCTTTTTTGCAACCGGCTTAGCAGATTTTTTTGCAGGTGCGCTCTTTAATTTGGGTTTAATTGCTTTCTTGCTCACAGGCTTTTTAGCAGCCGATTTTTTTGAACTGCTTTTGGAAGCAATCTTTTTGGCTTCGGTCTCTTTTGATGCCAATTTCTTTGCTCCTGATGTCGCCTTTTTTTTCTGTGTAGCCATACTTATTTTACTTTTTTTGAAACATTAACTGTTATCAAGTGATTATTAACATCAATTGTAGTGCCATCGGGTAATTTTGGAACAAATTCAAGCTGATCTGCCAAAATTTCGGCGCAAATATAGGTATAAAATTCAGATATCGGAATTCGCGATACTTCTTCGTCCAAAACATGGACGACAATTTTGCCAGTCAGGTCAAAATCGCTCTCTTTTCGTATTGATTGAATTCGATTTACAAATTCTCTTGCAAAACCTTCGTTTTTAAGTCTTTGTGTCAGTGTAATATCCAGTGCAACTGTCAAACTGCCCTTAACAGACACCTCAAATCCGGGAATTTCATTTGTACTAATCTCAATATCCTCAGCGGAAATGTAAATCGGATCAGACTTTTTTTGTTGGTAATCAGGGTTTAATAAATAGTCTCCTTCCTGTATTTTATTAATTTCCGCATCTTCTAATTGCTGAATTCTTTCGGCAGCCCATTTCATTTTTGAACCGAGCTTTTTGCCCAAAGTTTTAAAATTGGCTTTTGCCCTTTTCTTAATAAAATCATTATTTGCGGGGACAAGCTCAATTTCTTTAATATTGGTTTCCGACTTTATAATTTCCTCTACCATCCTTATTTTTTTGCTAAAAGAGGAATCAATGACAGGAATAATCACTTTTTGAAGCGGTTGTCTCACTTTAATTCCAACCTGGCCATTGGGCAGGTTAACTTTCTTTCGCAAGGACAATATCAAAGAAGATATATCCTGGGCCAATTGCATTCGCTCTTGAAGTTGCCCGTCAATCAGGGTTTTATCTGCTTTTGGGAAATCAGCATGATGAACAGAAGTTACTTTTTCAAGATGTGTGGCCTTGTTAAGATTATTAAATAGCCAGTCTGAAAAGAATGGAGAAATTGGAGCAATAAGTTTGCTTAATTCCACCAAACACCCATATAGCGTTTGATATGCACAAATTTTATCTTTTTCATATTCTCCTTTCCAAAATCTTCTTCGTGATAACCGAACATACCAATTACTCAAATGTTCATCAACAAAATACTCAATTGCCCTTCCTGCCTGTGTAGGTTCAAAATCATCCAGGAATTCATTCACCGTATTTATAAGCGTATTTAATGAGGAGACAATCCATTGATCAATTTCCGGCCGCTGATTTACCGGAATAAATTCTTCCCGGAATGAAAATCCATCCACATTTGCATATAGGGCAAAAAACTGGTAGGTATTATAAAGTGTTCCAAAAAATTTTCGCTGTACTTCTTTGATACCTTCGATATCGAATTTTAAACTATCCCAGGGAGAAGCATTGGTAATGAGATACCAACGGGTTGCATCCGGGCCAAATATATCCAGTGTTTCGAAGGGGTCTATAACATTGCCTACCCGCTTGCTCATTTTGTTACCATTCTTATCCAATACCAAACCATTGCTTACCACAGTTTTGAAGGCAACACTATCAAATAACAATGCCCCTAAAGAATGAAGGGTATAAAACCATCCCCTTGTCTGGTCAACACCTTCAGCAATGAAATCCGCAGGAAAATTCTTTTTAAATTCTTCTTTATTTTCAAAAGGGAAATGCCATTGAGCATAAGGCATAGCGCCACTATCGAACCATACATCAATTAAATCCGGAACCCGTTGCATGGGTTTACCTTTTTTTGAAACAAGAATTATATTATCAACGAATGGTTTATGCAGGTCGGAAGTTAGTTGGTTAATATAATTATCTATATCAGCTTTATTATTTTCCGGGTGCATAAAACCAGCGTCAATCGAAGCTTTTATTTCTTCTTTCAGTTCGTTGATAGAGCCAATACATTTTTCTTCTTGTCCATCTTCTGTTCTCCAAACCGGTAATGGCGTTCCCCAGAAACGGCTGCGACTGAGGTTCCAGTCCACCATATTTTCCAACCAATTACCAAATCTTCCTGTGCCTGTAGAAGCCGGCTTCCAGTTTATCGTATTATTCAGTTCGATCATCCTGTCTTTTACCGCAGTAGTTTTTATGAACCATGCATCAAGAGGATAATAAATAATGGGCTTATCGGTCCGCCAGCAATGCGGATAATTGTGTTCGTATTTTTCAACCTTAAAGGCGCGGTTTTCCTTTTTTAGCTTTACAGAAATATCAATATTAACGTCAGTGTAATCCTGGTCATCCTTGTAATTCTTTACAAAACGTCCACTGAATTCGCCAACGCCATCAACAAATTTACCCTCCTTATCCACGAGCGTTAAAATGCCGAGGTTATTTTTTTTACCGGCTTTAAAGTCGTCTGCACCAAATGCTGGAGCAGTGTGAACGATTCCTGTACCATCTTCTGTAGTTACAAAATCTCCAGTTATTACCCTAAAAGACCTTGCATCAGGCGTTATTTCCCGGATTTTTTCTAAAGTATTGGCATCTGAGGGTAATAGCTGTTCATAAGAGGTACCTTCTAAATCTTTTCCTTTAAAGGTGGCTAGGATTTTCCATGGTATATGTTTGGCAGTTTCATCGTAAGATTCAAAATCTACATTTTCAAATTCTCCCTTAAAGTATTTATGGATAAGCGTTTTTGCTAATACTACATTAACAGGAAGATGAGTGTAAGGGTTAAATGTTTTGATTAACACGTAATCGATATTTGGTCCAACCGTCAATCCCAGATTAGATGGTAAAGTCCACGGTGTAGTAGTCCATGCAAGCAAGAAAACTTCTAAAGATTTAACTTCAGAATTTGACCAAGCTTCAGTAGCAATTTTCGTTAATCCTTCATAAAATGGTTTTCTTCCATATTTTGCCATTCCCTCTGCGGTGGATAAAGCTGGTAAAGGTGCAACTGGAATTTCAGAATCTTCTATTTTAAACATGGCCACCACACTGGTATCTTTCACATCTTTATAAGTTCCGGGTTGATTCAATTCGTGCGAACTTAAGCCGGTGCCTGCTGCAGGAGAATACGGCTGAATACTTACACTTTCATAGAGGTAACCTTTTTTGTATAATTCTTTCAGGCACCACCATAAGGTCTCAATATAATTATTTTCAAAAGTGACGTAAGGGTGTTCCAAATCCACCCAATAGCCCATTTTTTGGGTTAATTCATCCCATTTGTCTTTGAACTTCAGGACTTCTCTTCTGCAGGTCGCATTATATTCTTCGACAGAAATTTTTTTTCCAATATCTTCTTTAGTAATACCCAGTAATTTTTCAACACCCAATTCCACCGGCAAACCATGCGTATCCCAACCACCTTTCCGTTTTACCTGGAAACCTTGCATGGTTTTGTACCTGCAAACCAAATCTTTCAAAGTCCTGGAAATTACGTGATGAATGCCGGGCATACCATTGGCGCTGGGTGGGCCTTCATAAAAAACAAAAGCATCCCGGCCTTCCCGGTTATCAACGCTTTTTTCAAAGGTTTTCTCTTTTTCCCAAATAGCCAGAATTTCTTCTCCAATCTGCGGGAGATTCAACTGACTATATTCCGGATATTTTTGATTCATTTTTCTCGCCTGTCTAAAATATAAAAAGATTGCAAAGGTAATAAATTAAGCAGCCATAAATAAGTCTTTGTAACTAAACATTGACAAGAATTAATCGATTTGGTGAGTTGATTTTGAGAAGTACTTCTGAATAAACGCACGGATGTATAATGGACTCAGGGGCATGCGCCATATTTTAAGTTAGAATAATTAATTACAAAATTTTAAAAAGGAAACGCGCTTAAGGTATCAATCGTATAATGGATATCTTCATAAGACAATACATTACTCAGGAACCAACTTTCATAAGCTGATGGTGGAAGGTAAATTCCATTATCCAGCATATGATGAAATAAATTATTGAACATGGGCATATCCGCTTTTGAGGCAGATTCGAAATCTATAACCTCATGGTCACAAAAATGAAGGCTTATCATACTGCCTTTTCGGTTTATGCGATGAGGAATTTTTTTCTTCTCTAAAACCTCATGCATACCCTTTTCGAGGTGTGCGCATTTTTCATTTAGTTGATGATAAACAGAAGGGTTATTTTTTAATTCATTCAATAAAGTGAATCCTGCTATCATGGCTATAGGGTTGCCACTTAATGTTCCTGCCTGGTAAACATTTCCTAAAGGTGCAATATGCTCCATAATCTTTTTCTTTCCACCAAATGCCCCTACAGGTAGCCCGCCGCCGATTACTTTTCCATAGGTAACCAAATCGGCATCAATATTAAACAATTCCTGAGCACCACCGGGGGCAAGGCGAAAACCTGTCATTACCTCATCAAATATGTAAATAATTCCTTCTGCATCGCAGATTTTTCTCAATCCTTCTAAAAAGCCTGGCTGAGGAAGAATGCATCCCATATTGCCTACTACGGGTTCGATAATAATGGCTGCTATTTGTCCTATATTTTCTTCAATCAATTTTTCCACTGCAGACAGATTATTATATGGAGCTGTTAGCGTATCATTGGCCACACCCCCGGTTACACCGGGAACTGTTTGAATATTCAACGTGGCCATTCCACTCCCTCCTTTTACCAAAAAGCAATCTGCATGGCCATGATAACAACCTTCAAATTTGATAATTTTATTTCTTCCGGTATATCCCCTGGCTAACCTAACGGCACTCATACACGCTTCAGTTCCGCTGCTGACCATCCGGATAAGGTCCACATTAGGAGCCATACTTTTTATAAGTTCCGCCATTTGAATTTCCAGTTCAGTAGGAGCACCAAACGAAGTGGAGTGTTCTGCCTTTGCCTGGATGGCTTTAATAACAGGTTCGTAAGCATGCCCAAGGATCATGGGCCCCCATGAATTGATATAATCAATATATCGGTTGCCATCTTCATCAAACAGGTAAGCGCCTTTTGCAGATTTTAAAAATAATGGTGTACCTCCAACACTTTTAAAAGCTCTTACCGGGGAATTTACTCCACCGGGAATACTTTGTTGTGCTCTTTCAAAAAGTAATTTACTGGAACTGTAGGTAATCATGATTGCGAATTAATTATTGTAAATAAAATTAAATAGTCATTGAAAAAATTCTTGTTTCAGGTTCATGGCAGATCATTCGTAAATCCCATGCCATCGCTATGTTTCGCACAAAAATTCTTCCCTTTTCAGTTACAATGAGATGTTTATTTTCTAAAGAAATGAGGCCATCTTTTTTCATTTCTTCTAACCGCTGAATGATCTGTGGAATTTCCTGCAAGTTCATTTTTTCATCAAGCCATGATGTTTCGAGGTGGCACATAATGTTTAAAATATGCCTTCGTATAATAAGGTCTTCCTCATTTAAAATATGGCCACGAAAAACGGGTAATTGTCCTTTGTCTACCTGCTCCAAATATCCTTCAACCGATTTATCATTTTGTGCAAATGCATACCAACTATCGCTGATTGCAGACATTCCTAGCCCAATCATCAATTGTGTGGAAGAAGAGGAATACCCCATAAAATTCCGGTGAATAGTCTTTTGGTTCATGGATTGATACAGGCTGTCTCCGGGCAATGCAAAATGATCCATACCTATTTCCACATAACCCAGCGCTTCCAGTAATTGTTTTCCTTCTTCATACAATTCTCTTTTTCCCTCAGGCGTTGGAAGATCAATTTCATCGAAGCCTCTTTGCCCCACACCTTTTACCCATGGCACATGGGCATAGGAATAAAAAGCAATTCTATCAGGTTTCAGGGATTTGGTCTTTTCGATAGTTTGCTTCATGGATTCCCATGTTTGAAATGGCAAACCAAAAATAAGGTCATGGCTTACGCTCTTGTATCCTATTTCTCTTGCAGCATTAGTGGCAGCTTCCACTTTTTCAAATGGCTGAATGCGGTTAATAGTCCTTTGCACTTTATCATCATAATCCTGCACCCCAAAACTCACTCTTCTGAAACCCAGTCCGTATAAGGTTTTCAGATGGTCATAAGTCGTATTGTTGGGATGGCCCTCAAAACTGAATTCTGGTTCATCGGCAATTACAGCCCCTGCAAAAATTCCCTCTAATAAATATTGTAAATGATCCGGGCTGAAGAAAGTTGGAGTGCCACCACCGAGATGGAGTTCTTTAATAACGGGTTTTCTACCTAATAGTTCCACATACATTTTCCACTCTTTTAATAAAGCCTCTATGTAAGGAAGTTCTACAGCATGTTGTTTGGTAATCCTTTTATGGCAGGCACAAAAGGTGCACAAATTTTCACAAAAAGGCAAATGAATATATAAACTGATCCCTTCACGATCATTGCTTTCAGTAAAACTTTTTATTACAGATTTTTTCCAGGCCCCTTCAGAAAAACGATTTTCATCCCAATAAGGAACCGTCGGGTAGCTGGTATACCTTGGGCCGGGAATATTATATTTTCTAATGAGGTTATTATCCATTATTGAGCTAAAAGTTTAAGCCTTTAATAATTTAACAGCATCCTTTGCAAAGTAAGTGGCTATTAAATCTGCACCAGCTCTTTTTATAGAAGTGAGGCATTCTATTATTGCTTTATCTTCATTAAGCCAACCCATTTTGGCGGCAGCTTTTATCATAGCATATTCTCCGCTAACATGATAAGCGCTAACGGGAAGATTTACCCTGTCTTTTACTTCACGAATGATATCGAGGTAAGCCATGGCTGGTTTTACCATAATAATATCCGCTCCTTCCTCTTGATCCAGCAGCGCTTCTTTTATGGCTTCTATACGGTTAGCATAATCCATTTGATAAGTTTTCTTGTCACCAAAGCCAGGAGCTGAATCCAGTGCATCCCGGAAAGGGCCATAAAAGCAGGAGGCATATTTGGCACTGTAAGCCATGATACCGGTTCTAATAAAATTATTTTGCTCCAATGCCTCACGAATGGCGCCAATACGTCCATCCATCATATCGCTGGGAGCTACAAAATCGGCACCTGCCTTCGCATGGCTAAGGCTCATTTTCACCAGCGCTTCTACCGTTTCATCATTTACTATTTCTCCGTCTTTTACTATACCGTCATGTCCGTAAGAGGAATATGGATCAAGTGCTATATCAGTCATTACCAACATTTCGGGAACCGCATCTTTTATAGCTTTGATGCTTCGTTGCATTAATCCGTCATCGTTCCATGCTTCTTTTCCTGTATTGTCTTTTAGCTCATCCGGCGCCTTTATAAAAAGCAAAATACTTTTAATTCCAATACTCCATAATTCCTTTACTTCTTTGACCGTTCCATCAATCGAGCGCCGGTAATAGCCGGGCATTGAAGGAATTTCAAATTCCACATTCTTTCCTTCATCTATAAATAAAGGTGCTATGAAATCATTAGCGGTTAGTGTCGTTTCTGCAACCATGCTTCTTAGGGCGAGTGTTTGCCTGAGGATTCTGCTGCGGTGTTGTAGGTGCATAGAAAATTAAAATTTTGTTTGTGGTTTGCGATTTGTATTAAAGACTCTTAAAATGATAATCTTGTTATTTAAAATTTGAAATATTACTACAAATGGGAAGTCTGTAACCTATACATCTCTTAATTCTTTTGTTGAAGAAATATAGCTATAACGTCTGGGAAAATGGGCTATTTTTTGATAAGTGCTTTCCAATGAGTTTAGGAATCGTTCACCAAGGCCTCTTGATTTTGTTTCATAAAAATCATAGGCATCCATAGATTCAGCGAAAGCAACAGGAAAAATGAATAATTCAAATTGCATCCCGGAGTTTGTTTCTTATTTTTTGGTGGGCTTCTTCAACTGTGAAGACTTTTTCAGGATATTGCAAATATTCATCCCTGGTTTTATGGAAATCGGAGATTTCTTCAATTGAATATTTCTCGCCAGATGTATTTGAATTATATTCATTAGCCAACGCCAGTAATAAACCGGTAAGTTTTTCATCGGCATCTTCAACGATTTGTAATAAGAACTGTTTTTTTTCGGTTATGCTCATGGCAAATTATTTTAGGCAAATTTACCTCTATTTTTATATTTTTTTAATTGCTTATTTACACTCAACTATATCCATTCTACCGGATACAAGCAGGCTTGCAGGAGATTGTCTTCCTCGCTTCCGGGTATAGGCTGATAGTTATATTCAAAACGAACCGTTGGCGGCAGGCTCATTAAAATACTTTCTGTTCTGCCATTTGTTTTTAAACCAAATGAAGTACCGCGATCATGAACGAGGTTAAATTCTGTGTAACGTCCTCGTCTTATTTCCTGCCAGTGTTTTTGCTCATTACCATATGTCGTATTCTTTCTTTTTTCAACTATTGGAATGTAAGAAGTAATAAATGCATCACCGCAAGCATGGCCAAAATTCACCCAAAAGTTAACATCTTTATTTTCATCCGGCCTTTGGCAATCATAGAAAATGCCACCTATGCCTCTGCGTTCATTATCCCTGTGATAATTTACAAAATAATTATCACATTCTTTTTTAAATGTCGGGTAAAATGAAAGATCAAATTTGTCACATACATCTTTATAGGTTTGATGGAAATGTTTGGCATCTTCTTCAAACAAATAAAAAGGCGTAAGATCTGTTCCACCGCCGAACCAACGGTCTATTACTTCGTCTTTTTCATTATACAATTCAAACATCCTGTAATTACAATGAACAGTTGGAACAAAAGGATTTACTGGATGCATTACCAAACTTAATCCACAGGCAAACCATTTTGATCCGTTGATTTTTAATTGATTTCGCATGGCTTCAGCTACATCTCCAAAAACCACCGAAGTATTCACGCCTCCTTTTTCAAGAACATTACCATTGGCAATAACCCTGGTTTTACCACCACCGCCTTCTTTCCTTTGCCAGGCATCTTCCATGAATTTTGCCTTGCCATCGGAAGCTTCCAATGAAGAACAGATGCTGTTTTGAAGGCCTTCAATATATACTATCCAATCTTCTTTAATACTCATCTTACATTTTAAAAGTGAAATTATAGATCACTTATACTTTATATTCTTTCACTGCTTCTACAAAGGCTTTGGCATTTTCCACCGGCACGTTAGGAGTGATGCCATGCCCTAAATTTGCAATATATCCCTGCACGCCAAAAGCATCAATCATTTCTTTCACAGCCTTCTTTATTTCCGGGACGGTGGATAATAATTTTGCAGGGTCAAAATTTCCCTGTAACGCAATTTTATTGCCTGTTAATTCTCTTGCCATTTGTGGTGAAACACACCAATCAAGTCCCAATCCGGAAGCGCTGCTTTCGCTCAGATCTTTCAACGCATACCAGCTCCCTTTGGGGAATAAGATTACAGGAGCCAACCCTTTCAATGCGTCAGCTATTTGAATTAAGTAAGGCTGAGCATATAATTTAAAATCTCCAGGGCCCAGGCAGCCGCTCCAGCTATCAAATACCTGCAATACATCTGCTCCGGCTTTTACCTGTTCTTTTAAATAATTAATAGTTGTAATGGTTATCTTTTGTAATAACTGGTGGGCTAAATTCGGCTGCGTAAAGCAAAATTGTTTAGCCTTATCCCATGTTTTACTGCCTTTGCCTTCTATCATGTAACATAGTATTGTAAAGGGGGCGCCGGCAAATCCTATTAAGGGTAAACGTCCATTTAATTGTTCCCGGGTAAGGGTCAATGCTTTTGAAACATAATTTAATTTTTCTTCAACGGCATCCGTTATAAGGGTATCAATATCTTGTTGGGTTTTAATTACTTTCGGTAAAGATGGACCTTTACCTTCTTCCATTAATACTTCCAGACCCATTGCCTGCGGAATTACCAGGATATCAGAAAAAATAATGGCTGCGTCTACGCCTACCTGATCTATTGGTTGCATAGTAATTTCTGCCGCTAATTCGGGGGTTTGCACACGCGTGAAAAAATCATATTTTTCTCTAAGCTTGATATAATCAGGCAAATACCTGCCTGCCTGCCGCATCATCCACACCGGGGGCCTGGAAACTTTTTCTCTTCGCAGGGCTTTTAACAACAAATCGTTTTGAAGTGGTTTCATTTATACAATTTTGCTTTTGCTGAAAAGATTAATGGCAAGGTTTAGTAAATTTTCTTTACCCGGAGTTTCAGCAATAATAACAGGTTGGTTAGTGAAAGGTTGTAAAGCTTTCGCGGTGGTTGAGCCGATTGCGAATAATTGAGTGCCAGGAGTAACTTTATTTTTTAATAAAAAACTATTTACAGCGCTTGGGCTAAAAAAAAGAATACCGTCATATCCTTTGCTAATTGCCCGGGCAGTTTCGGTGGTTCTATAAACTATTATTCCATGAACTTTTATTCCATTACTTTCTAGTTTTTCCGGTAATTCATTCCTTCTTTGATCACCACAAAAAAAAGTTACTTCTCTTATATCCTTTTTCTCTAGTATTTTTTCTGCCAATAGGTTAGCATTACCTGCAGTAGCGGATATACTTTCCTTTCCAAAATATTTTATAATTAAATTCTTAGTGGTATTACCTATTGAAAAAATTTTCCATGATGGCTTTGTTGTTACTAATTTTCCAACTGCTTCTACAGCATTCATACTAGTAAAAACTGCCGTAATATTTCCATTCAATAAAGATTTTATTTTTTCGGTGGTTCCCTTATCTGATATTACTTCTGTTTTAATGAATTCTTTTTCATCTACAATAATATTTTGCAAGGCTGCTTTTTTAACGAGCACCTTTCCAATAAGCCCTGTGCTTAAAATATGAATTTTATTTTTTGGCATTCCGGATATTATCTATTATTTCTTTTGCTTCCTTGTTTTTTAATAATTCATTTGCAGCCATCTCTCCTAATGTATAGCCATCCTCAATATCCGATTGCTTTTCAATCTCTATTTTTTTCTTCCCATCCGGGCTGCAAATATTTCCTTTAAAAATAACTGAATCATTATCGATAAAGGCAAGGGCACTGATTGGGGTAGAGCATCCACCCAATAATGTTCTTAAAAAAGCTCTTTCAATAGTGGTACACAAAGAAGTGTTACTGTCATTTAAGGCATTACAGGTAAGTAGAGAATATTCATCTTTTGTTCTGCAAACAATTGTGATTGCTCCCTGAGCCGGCGCGGGTAACATCCAGTCGAGATCAACTGAATTTTTCGGGCGAAGGCCAATTCTTTCAAGCCCTGCCGCAGCGAAAATGGCGCCATTCCAGTTATGTTCATTTATTTTTCGTAACCGGGTATTTACATTACCTCTTAAATTTTCTATAGAATGGTTTGGGTATCTATGCAACCATTGAGCTATACGGCGGGTACTGCTGGTGGCAATGGTGGCATGGCCATTAGAATCTTCCAAAAATGAAGGATCATTTTTATACACAAAAATATCTTTGGAGGAAGCTCTTTTTATTACAGCTGCTTGTTGAATCCCTTCTGCCAGTTTGGTGGGAACATCTTTAAGTGAATGAACGGCAATGTCTACCCGCTTATTGATCAGTGCAGCATCTAATGACTTGGTGAAAATTCCCTGAACGCCCAGTTCATACAAAGGGGTAATAGTGTCTGCGTCGCCCTCACTTTTTATAAAAACCAGTTCCGATGCAATGCCATTATTGCCTAATAATGACTGCACCAGAGTAGCCTGCCAAACTGCCAGTTGACTTTCCCGGGTTCCTATCTTAATGATTTGTTTCAATTCATGTGAAGGTAGCTACTTATAGCAGTGATACATTGGCAACCTTTGTTGTTTTCCCGGTTCAATTGTATCGCCAGCGAAGATACAGTTTTGTGAATTTTTTCTTCGAATGATTGATCTGTAATATGTATTTCGCTTATTTCATACAACTGCGTTTTTACTATACGCAGTAAAGGATTTATAGCTTGTTTACGGTACCAATTACAAAGTTCCAGCATGGTCTTGTTAATAATCTCCATGGCTTTAGGAACTTCAGCCTGGCGAAGCGTTATGGTTTTGTCAAGTATTGCGGATATTTCATCCACATTTAAGAGAGTAATGCCTTCTATATTTTTTACCAAAGGGTCTACGTTTTGAGGAACGGAAAGATCCAGAATTAATCTTGGTTTTTTATGAATAAAATAAGAAGGAAGAATAGTATATTTATCAGATGCGGAACTCACAATAATTACATCTGCTTTATCTGCAGCAGAAGAAAGGTTATTATATGGCACATATTCACCTTCACATTCAAATGCAAGGTCTAAAGCTTTCTGATTGGTACGATTGGAAAATAAAAGATAAGTACCGGGTAAATAATGTTTAAGATTCTTTCCAATATGGTTACCAAACTTTCCCGTTCCCACCACCAAAATCTTTTTATTCTTTAGGTCAACAATTTTTTCTTTTATAATTTCTATTGCTGCAAATGAAACTGATACCGTGCCTGAACTTAACTTGGTATTTGTTTTTATTTCTTTTGAAGATTGTAGGGAATAGTTGACTACTCTTTCAATAAAACTATTGAGGCAACCATTTTCTCTTGACTGTTTGGCAGCCAGTTTTAATTGCGAAAGAATTTCATAATCGCCAATTATTTGCGAATCAAGTCCTGCGGCTACCTTAAACAAATGTTCTACTGTTGTAAGCCCTTTGTATTGGTAACCATGATCAATAAAATCTTTCATGGTACCTTGTGTATGGATGCAAAGCATTTCTATCAGTTGAAGCGGATTATCGCAAATCCCATATATCTCCGTTCTGTTGCAGGTAGAAAGTACCATACATCCTGGAAATCTTTTCTGTACTGCCTGTTCTAATAACAATAAAGAATGTTTTGGCAGCAAGGAAAATTTGCCTCGAATGCTAATATCACTCTTACGATAATTAATACCTGCTACGCAAAATGAGTCTAAAAATTGGTGAACTGGTTCCTCTAATTTCATGAAGTATTCGAAATTATTTTATATCCTCCGGAATGTCACAAAAAAGTCATAAACTTTAAATATAATTTCAGAAGAGATGCAAAGTTAATAAATGATTGTTCAAAATAGTTTCCAAAGAGAATTAAAACTAATTTTTTTTTTAATGAGTGTTATCAGATGCATGCATGATTATGCTCATAAAAGAAATGAATCTAATCAAATGAACGCGAAAGATGATTTTTAAACATTTGGTATAAGAAATACGTTCTAAAATTATTCGCAAATCGGCTTAATTATATCCACCTTACATTTGCAAATAATGAAAAAATATGACTGCTAAGAAAGGGATCCTTTTAATGAATTTAGGCTCACCGGATTCAACAGAAATTAAGGATTTGAGGAAATATCTTGGAGAATTCTTAATGGATAGAAGAGTTATTGATGTGCCCTGGTTGCTGAGAGTATTGCTGGTAAAAGGAATAATTGTTCCGTTTCGGGCCCCGAAATCAGCCGAAGCATATATGGCTATTTGGACAGATAAAGGCTCTCCTTTGATAGAAACCACCAGGCAATTGCAGAATTCGCTGCAACAAGAAATTGAGGAACCTGTGGAAATAGCAATGCGCTATGGAAATCCCGGCCCGGAGCAAGGTTTTGATGCGTTACTCCAGAAAAACCCGGCAATTGAGGAGGTTATTGCAATTCCATTATATCCTCATTACGCAATGTCCAGTTATGAAACTGCAGTAGAATATGCAAAGGAAGTTTATAAAAGAAAAAAATATTCTTTTAAACTCTCTTTCGTTGATCCTTTCTACAAAGAAACGGAATACGTACATGCACTTGCTGAGAATATGAGGCCCTTCCTGGAGCAACCTTACGATCAGATTTTATTTAGTTACCATGGTATTCCACAGCGGCATATTCGAAAAAGCGATGTAACCGGATGTCATTGTCTGAAGATTGACAATTGCTGCGAAGTTGCCTCTCCGGCACATGATTATTGCTACAGGCACCAGGTTTTTACAACAACAAAAATGGTTACGGAAATGCTGGACATTCCAAAAGATAAATACGCCATATCATTTCAGTCCCGCATGGGAAGAGGATGGCTTACTCCTTTTACTGATGTCAGGCTAAAAGAATTACCCAATGAAGGAATAGAGAAATTATTAATACTTTGCCCGGCCTTTGTTAGTGATTGCCTCGAAACTTTAGAGGAAATAAATATGAGGGGTAGAGAAACCTTTATGGAAGCCGGAGGTGAATCTTATACTATGATTCCATGCCTGAATACCAATCCTTTATGGGTAAAAGCAGTTTCGGGTTATATTGCACGGGGCCCCGGCGAAAATATTAATAAAGGGCCGGTAAACGTTTTAGCCCAATAAACAAGGGATACAATTTAATAAACATGTATTTCTACATAAAGGCGTTACACATAATATTTATTGTTACCTGGTTCAGTGGCCTATTTTATATCGTAAGATTATTTATCTACAGCACAGAAGCCAATGCAAAACCAGAGCCGGAAAGATCAATAATATTAAAACAACTGGGGATTATGCAAAGCCGCCTTTGGTATATTATTACCTGGCCATCGGCAGTACTTACCTTAATTTTTGGAACCTGGATCGGAATCCTGTATGGCGGCTTACCAACGTGGTTGCTGGTAAAACTTATGTTTGTGCTCGCACTTTTTATCTATCATTTAAGCCTTCAAAAGATTTTTAATGAACAACAAAAAGGTAACTTTCATTGGTCTTCACAAAAGTTGAGAATGTGGAACGAACTTTCCACCTTTCTCCTGTTCGCCATCGTAATGCTTGCTGTAATTAAAGAGCTATTCAATGCCCTGTGGGGACTTGCTGGGCTTATAGGATTGGCAATAATATTAATGATTGGTATTAAACTATATAAGAAATACAGGAAGGATTGAAATAAAATATAAGGATAAAAAATATTTTACTAATGAAATAATAATTCACAGGGTTTTAAACCTGTATGTTTCTTGAATGCAGTTGAAAAATGAGAGATGGACGAATATCCAAGTATTAAAGAAACATCGGTAACACTGAGTCCCTTTTCATAAAGCAGGTATTTTGCATGTTCCATCCGTTGGCTTTGAAAAAAATCGAATATGGTGGTGCCATACATTTCTTTAAATCCCTTTTTGAGATAACATTCATTAATAGCCGCTTTGCGGCTTAGTTCCCTGATAGTTAAAGGCTCCGTTATGTGATCAAGTAATATATCCCTTGCACGGGCGATCTTTTCCCTGTCTGCCTCATTCGCGGGGAACCTGCATGAAACGGAATCTTCACCATCCCCGGCTATACATTCCATGCTAAATAACAGAAGCATTTGCGCCTGGGCATTGATAAAAATGTTCTCAAGGTTATCAGAATAAGAATGATTCAACATGGCTTCCAGAACATTTCTTGTTCTGTTGCATAGCGGTAAGGATTTTGAAAAAGAAGATTTATGGCTGAAGTTTAAAATACTTTCCGAAAAAGAGGAGGTTTTAATATCTTTTACAAATTGAGTAAGATGGTCAGGGGCAAAACGAAAACTTGCTGCATCAACTGTATTAACAAATTCCTGGCAATATTCAGATTGGGAATTCTTACAAAAATTACATTCTATACCTTTTTTTAAGCAATATCGGTTCCCGGTAATACAAAAAACCAGGTCGAGGCTGTTTGTCTTAGCTGTTTCTCCTGAGTAACAATACTTCATAAAGCCGATATCTTCAAAATTTCTGTTTGGAAAATTACGGTAACGCTTAATATTATATTTTACTGCGCCCGGAATTTTTTGCTCTTTTTGATGGATTAATTCCAACTCTTCTGAGGCAAAGGACTGGTTAAGTGCCTTATTCAATATTTCGCAAGTATATTCCATTTTCTGGGGTGGCAAAGATAAGCAAGATAATAATGGAATTATACTTGTTTTAGCCTAATTGAAATCAAAAAATTTCAGTTATCCACATTGTTAAAATATTCGATAAAACAGAGGTTAAATGAGGGAATAGAATGCTATCTTTAAGCACATTATTCGTACTTTCGCTTGAACTCACATTTTCAAGCTTAATCGCACTTTTATCCAAAAATATGATATCAGAAACAGCAGAGGTAAAAAATCCAAAAATAGATGGTTATGGGGCCGATAGCATCCAGGTTCTTGAAGGGCTCGAGGCAGTAAGAAAGAGGCCCGCCATGTACATCGGCGACATTGGCAATAAAGGCTTGCACCATCTTGTATATGAAGTGGTTGACAATTCAATTGATGAAGCGCTGGCAGGTTATTGCAAAAATATTATCGTTACAATTAATGAGGATAATTCTATTACCGTAAAAGACGATGGCCGCGGTATTCCAACAGGCATTATGACCAAGGAGAAAAGAAGTGCTCTGGAAGTTGTAATGACTGTGCTGCATGCCGGAGGAAAATTTGACAAAAACACCTATAAGGTGAGCGGAGGATTGCATGGAGTTGGTGTAAGTTGTGTAAATGCACTTAGCATAAGGTTTCATGTAAGAGTTAATCGGGAAGGCAAAATTTTCGAACAGGAATATTCCAAAGGTGTACCTCAGTATAAAGTGCGGGAAATCGGAGAGAGCACGACAACAGGAACAGAAATTCAATTCTGGCCGGATACTTCTATATTCATCGTATCCGTATTTAACAGGGAGGTTCTGGAGGGAAGGTTGAGAGAACTTTCATATCTGAATAAGAAAATACGGATCGTTCTTCATGATTTGCGCGAAAAGGATGACGAAGGAAAAACGTATTCAAAAACTTTTTTTAGTGAAGGAGGTATTGTTGAATTTGTAGAATTGATCGATAAAAATGGCAGTCGTCAGCCGCTGCTCCCCACAGTAATTTATTGTGATGGTTTGGATGAAGCCAGTAATGTGGCGGTAGAGGTTGCGATGATATACAATACAGGATATCAGGAGCATCTATTTAGTTATGTTAATAATATTAATACCATAGAAGGGGGAACTCATGTTTCCGGTTTCAGGCGCTCCATTACCCGCGTATTCAAAAGCTATGGAGAAAAAGAAGGCATGTTTGAAAAAGCAAAAGTGGAAATTGAAGGAGATGATTTTCGCGAAGGCCTCACGGCTGTAATTTCTGTAAAGGTGCCCGAGCCACAATTTGAAGGACAAACCAAAACCAAACTTGGTAATAGTGAGGTGATGGGCGTGGTTGATTCTACATTGAGCAAAGTGCTGGTGGCTTATCTTGAAGAAAATCCAAGGGATGCCAAGACCATTATCCAAAAAGTGATATTGGCAGCCCAGGCAAGAGCTGCAGCAAGAAAGGCGCGGGAGATGGTTCAGCGGAAAAGCGTTCTTACCGGAGGAGGATTACCAGGTAAGCTTGCTGATTGCAGTGATAAAGATCCGTTCAGATGTGAATTATTTCTTGTGGAAGGTGATTCTGCAGGTGGTACAGCCAAACAGGGACGTGACCGAAGTTTCCAGGCCATATTGCCTTTACGGGGAAAAATTTTGAATGTGGAAAAGGCGATGGAGCACCGTATATACGATAATGAGGAAATCAGGAACATGTTTACAGCGCTTGGTGTAAAGATCGGCACGCCGGATGATCCCAAAGCTTTGGACACAAGTAAACTTCGTTATCATAAGCTCATTATTATGACTGATGCTGATGTGGATGGAAGTCATATTGCTACACTGATACTAACATTTGTTTTCAGGTACATGAAAGAACTTGTTGAGCAAGGTTTCGTTTACATCGCTCAGCCGCCTTTGTATTTGCTCAAAAAAGGAAAAGAACAAGCCTATGCCTGGAATGATGAAGAAAGAAAATTGTGGATACAACAAGTTGCAGCAGGAAAAGAGGATACGGTTAATATTCAACGTTATAAAGGCTTGGGGGAAATGAACTCAGAACAACTTTGGGAGACTACCATGAACCCGGCTACTCGCACACTTAAAATTATAACAATAGATAGCGCCGCAGAAGCAGACCGTGTTTTTAGTATGCTTATGGGCGACGAAGTACCACCCCGCAGGGAGTTTATCGAAACACATGCTAAATATGCAAGGCTTGATGTTTAATTAATATTATCCAATCTAAAAATATTGATAGAAGCCTTTCCTTTATTCAAAAGGCTTTTTCATTTAATTATAAGGTTTTGTTTTAAAATAGTCATATCATCTAATGAGGACTCTATTTGTGAAAGCAGAAGTGTATTATTGCATCCTGAATGGCGAACCGTAAAGAAATTTGATTTATGAAATATTTTTCTGTAATAATTGTTACCCTCATCTTATCGTATAAAACCGAAAAGGCGAAAGCCCAGATTGATTATCCCACGTTCAAAAGTGAGATTCCTGTAATCGCTGCTGATAGCGGACAACTTTCATTCAATCTGTACAATCTTAATTATGTCAACGATACGGAGTGGTTTGGAAATATCCCTTTAAGCGGTACCCTTTTTGGTTACGAAATTATTCCGGAACTGGAATACCAGATTTCGCCAAAGTTGGTTTTAAAAGCTGGTTTATATCTCCAGAAAGAATTTGGTAGGCCTCACTATACAACAGATGATCCGACCTTTTCACTAAAATACAAAACAAAGCACGCTTCCTTCCTTATTGGAACCCTTGAAGGAAATAACAACCACCAGTTTATTGAACCCATATATGATTATAAATGGATCATCAATGAAAGGCTCGAAAATGGTTTTCAATTTAAGGTGGATACAAAAAGGTATTGGCAGGATTTTTTTATAAACTGGAGAGTGGCAATACATCCGGGTGATCCGTTTAAGGAACAATTTGATATCGGGTATTCCGGAAAGGTTAAAGTTTTAGATAAAGGACGATTCAATTTTAGCATTCCAATTCAGTTATTGTACTCCCATGCAGGCGGTCAATACGATTCAGTGTCAACACCTCTTACATCTCTCGTAAATTCCACTATAGGAGGTTCGCTCATCTATACTTTAAATCATAAGTTGCTGAAAAGAATTGTCTTCGAAAATAATTATGTAAACTATAAAGATATTTCATTCACAAAGGTGCAGGCGTTCAAACAGGGTAATGGATTCCTCTCTCACCTGCTTTTTGATTTTAAGAATGTGGGAATTGATTTGAGGTACTGGAACAGCGAAGGATATATTGCGCCAAGAGGGATGGCATTATTTCAGGCAGTGTCTCAAAAATATCCCGGCCTTATAGAAAAGCACCGGGAACTCTTGATCGTTAGTTTCATTTATGATAAAGAAATTTTCCCCAATGTTTACTTTGATTTCCGGATTTTACCTTATAAAGATTTTGTTGAAAAAATTACCAGCGGAACGGGGTTGGAATATTCTTTCGAAATGTATATAAAGTATGAACTTAAAGTTAATATTAAGAAAATAAAAAATTCTTTTAGAAACTGATAATTAGTGTTCAGATAAATTATATGACAAAAATATTTTTAAATCAGTAATTTTGATGACCACTGTCGACTGACTTTGGGCTCAAAACAATTTTTTAAATCTTTAAACCCAATCAAAATGTCAAAAATGATAACAGCCTATTGCATGAAAACAAAACAAAAGAATGTACCCATGCAGGATGCAGTGATAACAAAAACTTCAAGAGGAGGATATATGGCCCAGGGTCTTGATGGAAAAGGAAATAAAATGACTACTATGCTAAGCGAAGCAAATGCGCTACAGGCTGTAAAAGATGGTGTTGCAAAGAAAAGCTGGTAAGAATACATCAAATAAAAAAATTCAGTGCGATCCGGAATTACCGGGTCGTTTTTTATTTAATAACTTTTGAGTCGTTGTATTCTGTCAAAATCTCTTGTTTGGCCGAAACAGAAGCCTGATGCATTCTTTTCAAAAACTGAAATAATGAATGCATTCCTTGTATATCCTTTACGATCAATATGCCATTTCTTCCTACTTGCTTCAATCTTGCCTTATTTGTTTGTGTTTGAATGAATTGTAAAATCTTAATGAATATATTGCTGTTGAAATAAGGAGAATCAGCATTGGCAACAAAGAAGCATTTCAGTATACCATCCTTTAGAACCATCCTTTCAAAACCCAAATCGACGGCTAATTTTCTGCAACGAACTATCGTAAATAGATCTTCTACCCTTGAAGGAACGGGTCCAAACCGGTCAACCATTTCCTTGTGAAAATCCGAAAGGTCTTTCTCATTTTCACAATTATCAAGTCTTGAATACAGACTCAATCTTTCCGTAATACTTTCTACATATTCATCCGGAATCAGGATTTCAAGATCCGTATCTATCGTACAATCGGAAACAAAATCATCCTGTTTCTGAATTTCCTCCCTGAATAATTCTTTGAATTCCTTTCTTTTTAATTCCCTGATAGCTTCATCCAAAATTTTCTGGTACATCTCAAAACCAATCTCGGTAATAAAACCACTTTGCTCTCCACCCAAAAGATTGCCGGCTCCGCGAATATCAAGATCACGCATGGCAATCTGGAAGCCACTCCCAAGTTCGCTATATTGCTCCAGTGTTGTTAAGCGCTTGCGGCTGTCAGCAGGCAAAGTGCTCATGGGAGGCGCCAGTAAATAGCAAAAAGCTTTCTTATTACTTCTCCCCACTCTGCCCCTTAATTGGTGGAGGTCACTCAGGCCAAACTGGTGGGCATTATTTACCACTATGGTATTTACATTAGGAATATCTACCCCGCTTTCTATAATATTGGTACATACCAGCACATCATACTTGCGGTCCATAAAATCAAGAATAGTTTCTTCGAGCCTATCGCCTTCCATTTGGCCGTGAGCATAAGCGATACTCAGATCAGGGCAAAGTCCCTGCAATAAAGCACGCATTTCACTAAGTCCGTGTACCCGATTATGAATGAAAAAAACCTGTCCGCCTCTTTCTGTTTCGTAATAAATGGCATCGCGGATAGAATCCTGGTTAAATACATGGACCTCAGTTTGAATAGGCTGACGGTTCGGAGGTGGCGTATTGATGATGCTGAGGTCCCTCGCTCCCATCAGGCTAAATTGTAGGGTTCTTGGGATAGGTGTTGCAGTTAGTGTAAGCGAATCAACAGTTGTACGAATTTGTTTTAATTTTTCTTTTGAAGCTACGCCAAATTTTTGCTCTTCATCAATTACCATTAATCCAAGATCTTTAAAAATTACATCCTTTCCCAGCAAGGCATGAGTTCCTATAATAATATCAGTTTTTCCTGCTTTCAGTCTTTGTAAAATATCTTTCTTTTCCTTTGAAGTCTTGAACCGGTTAATAAACTCTACGGTGACCGGAAAGTCTCGCAGGCGGTCACTGAAGGTTTTGTAATGCTGGTAGGCCAAGATGGTTGTTGGGACTAGAACTGCCGCCTGTTTACCATCAAGGCAGGTTTTAAAAGCTGCTCTTATGGCAACTTCTGTCTTGCCAAATCCAACATCACCACATACAAGCCTGTCCATCGGCGAAGGCTTTTCCATGTCATTTTTTACATCTGTTACAGCTTTATTTTGATCCGGGGTGTCTTCATAAATAAAAGAAGCTTCCAGTTCTGTCTGCATATAGTTATCCGGAGAATGGGCAAAACCTTTCAGACTTTTTCTCTGTGCATATAACTTTATCAGGTCTGCGGCAATATCTTTTACCTGCTTTTTGGTTTTTTCTTTCAGTTTATTCCAGACATCACTTCCCAGCTTATTCATTTTTGGAACTGTTCCTTCTTTACCGCTATACTTGCTTATTTTATGAAGCGATGAAATATTGACGTACAGTAGATCCTTGTCTTTGTAAACAATGCGGACAGCTTCCTGCAATCTCCCGTTTGCTTCGATTTTTTCGAGCCCGCTGTAAATGCCTACCCCGTGGTCAATATGGGTTACATAATCCCCGGGTTGTAATTCACGCAGTGTTTTTAAAGTGAGCGCTTTATTTTTACTGAATGCCTGCCGTACCCGGTACTTATGGTATCGCTGAAAAATCTGGTGGTCAGTATAACAAACAATTTTTAAATAATTATCAATAAATCCTTCATGAATGGAGACGGGAATTGGTGTAAAATTTATTTCGGCATTGAGGTCCCTGAAAATTGTATGTAATCTTTCTAACTGTTTTGGGTTATCAGCGAAAATAAAAATATTGTATTTGTCGGTTTCAAATTTTTTAAGATTATCAATCAATAATGTAAACTGTCGATTGAATGCAGGTTGTGGAGAAATAGTAAACTGAACTTCGGAACCTCTCTTTCCATTATTCTTTGAAAAATAAGATTTAGTTCCAAACTCAATGATATGGTGCATCATCGCTTCTTCTTCCAACGAGGATACTTTTACAAAATCATTAATTGAAAGTGATTGTTTGAGATTCAATTCATCTTCATCTGCCTGGGAATTATAGGATCCCGCTTCTGCTGTTTTATTCTCAATAGCATTTTGTAAGTCTTCTTCCTGTTGCTTTATAACATCTTTTATGAATTCCCAATTTTCAGTCCAGATAACTGTATTTTCTGGAAGGAACTTCAATAAGGAAACTTTTTCTCCATCATTAATAAACTGTGTTTCAATGTTGGGAATAATATTTACCTGCAGCAATTTTCTTTCGCTCAATTGTGTTTCGGGATCAAATATGCGAATGCTGTCAATTTCATTACCGAATAATTCTATGCGGTATGGCTTTTCGTTGCCATAACTGTAAATATCCAGAATTCCTCCGCGAACGGCAAACTGACCGGGCTCATAAACAAAATCATTTCGGCTAAAACCATAATTAACGAAGCGGGCCAGCAAGGTTTCCAATTGTATCGTTTCGCCCTGTTTAAAGGAAATAATATTTTCATTCAGGGTTTTCGGTAAAACTACCTTCTCAAAAATTGCTTCGGGATACGTAACAATAATCTTGCGGTTGGCGCCAACACTCAATTTTGTCAATGCCTCTATTCGGAGCATTACGTGACTGCTGTTGAGTAGCTTATAATTTTTCTTATTCTTAAAGGAAGAGGGAAAATAAAAGACATCAAGGGCTTTCGTAATATTTTCGATAGTATTATGAAAATAAGCCGCTTCCTCAGCATCCTTTAATATAACAAGATGATTTAAGCGGGCAGTTAATGAATGATTAAAAACCGAAGAAACCACAAATTGAGAAGCGCTTCCGGTAAGGCCTGACAGGTGCAAATATTGAGGGTTTGGCAAAACAATCCTGTCCGCAATTGCAAAAATGCGGGAATCATTTTCATACAAGTTCATCAACACATCCAGGTTCATTCAACAGCTTTTGTCACCGTGGTAAAGTTAAGAGTATTTTGAATTTTTCCATTTTTATCAAAATACCTCTGATACGGAAATAAACATAATATTAGCATCTATGGTTCAAAATCATTTAATTTTTTTATTTAACAATATCATTTGTATTTTACTGAAAATTATCTGAATGGCATCACAACCTTGGAGGATAGGAAAGGTAACCCGAATTGAAAAAGAGAATTATAATACCAAGCGATTTTTTATCCAGGTAAATGAGCTGGAATCTTTCGATTTTAAGGCTGGTCAGTTTGTAACTTTTGATCTTCCCATTCATGAGCACATAAACAAGAGGTGGCGCAGCTATTCAATTGCCAGTTGGCCGGATGGTACCAATGTCTTTGAATTATTAATCGTCTTGCTGGAAGGTGGCGTAGGCACTAATTATTTATTTAATGAAGTAAATGTTGGTTCTGAAATTAGTTTCAGGGGACCTCAGGGAGCTTTCACATTACTGGAAAAAATTGAAAAGGATTTGTTCCTCATTTGCACCGGCACCGGGATTGCCCCATTCAGGAGCATGCTAAATTATTTATCGCTTCATAATATTTCACATAAGAATTTATACCTCATATTTGGATGCCGTACAAAACAGGATTTATTATATTATGAGGAAATGAAAGCACTCGAAGAAAAATTAGAAAATTTCTATTACCTGCCAACGTTGAGCCGGGAAAAGTGGGATGGATATTCTGGTTATGTGCATTCCCTCTACGAAGAAATTTGTCAAAGGAATAATGAAGGCATAGAAACTACTGAGCAATTAAAACCGGCATCTTTTTATTTGTGTGGCTGGAAAGCTATGATTGATGATGCGCGAAAGAAAATTGCCGCATTAGGCTATGACAGAAAATCAATACACCTTGAATTATATGGATAATTGAATTCTCCGCTTCAATAATTATTTAATTTTAAATACAATTTATCTGAAATAAAAATCCATACCTGTGGGCTATAGCGATATCACTATTTGTGATAATAATTTCAATATTCAATTTTGAAAGATTAACCTGAAGCCAATGCATCAGGGCCTTTCATATTTTAACCTTGCTGGTATGCGGAATGGCTATTGGAATTTTTCTTAACAACCTGCTTGCCTTGTTGAAAAAAAGGAATTAAGATTTTTGCCGGCACTAATTTTCAATATTTTTATTAATTATTTTGTTTACATCAGAAAGTAAAATTCTTTCTTGCAGCATCGTATCTCTGTTACGAATTGTAACTGTATTATCTTCTTTGGTCTGGTGATCTATAGTTACACAAAATGGCGTGCCTATTGCATCCATTCTCCTGTAGCGTTTGCCAATACTATCCTTTTCTTCATAAAAAGTAAAAAAGCTTTGCTTGCACTCATCAAAAAGTTGTTTGGCAATTTCCGGTAAGCCATCTTTTTTTACCAACGGAAGTATTGCTAACTTATATGGCGCAATTTTAGAAGGTATTCTTAATACAACCCGGCTATCTTCTGTTCCATCATCTTTTTTCCAGGATTCATTCGCATAAGCCACACTTATAACGGTAAGGAATAATCGATCTAACCCAACAGAAGTTTCTACCACATAGGGGATATAATTTCCAATAGGCTTCCCATCCTCTTTAAGATCGTTATCAAAATATTGCAATTTCTTTTTGCTTAACTCCTGGTGTTGTTTCAAATCGAAGTCAGTTCTGGAATGAATGCCTTCCAGTTCCTTAAAACCGAAGGGAAATTCAAACTCAATATCAACTGCGGCATTGGCATAATGTGCCAGTTTCACATGATCGTGATAGCGTAATTTTTCTGCAGGTATACCAAGGCTTTTGTGCCAATTTAGTCTTTCTGATTTCCAGAAATTATACCATTCCATTTCTGTACCTGGCTTCACAAAGAACTGCATTTCCATCTGTTCAAATTCACGCATGCGGAAAATAAACTGGCGGGCCACAATTTCATTGCGGAAGGCTTTGCCGGTTTGTGCTATGCCAAACGGAATTTTCATTCGCCCGGTTTTTTGCACATTTAGAAAATTTACAAAAATTCCCTGTGCGGTTTCTGGTCTTAAATAGATTGTGTTGGCCTCTTCGGCAACGCTTCCTAATTCAGTTGAAAACATCAGGTTAAACTGTCGGACGTCTGTCCAATTGCAAGTCCCGCTTATGGCACATTTAATTTTATTCGATTCGATAAGATCTTTCAATCCGGAAAAATCATCCTTTGCCAGTAATTTCTCCATTGCAGCAATTGTATCATTTGCTAATTGCTTATTTCCAATTGCCAACTGTTCTTCTGCAAAACTTTCTATAAGATGATCTACACGGTATCTTTTTTTACTATCCCTGTTATCAATCATCGGGTCGCTGAAATTATCTACATGTCCACTAGCTTTCCAGGTAAGCGGGTGCATGAAAATAGCCGCATCTATGCCTACAATATTATCATGAAGTTGGGTCATGCTTTTCCACCAGTAATCGCGGATATTTTTCTTTAGCTGTGCGCCATTTTGTCCGTAATCATAAACAGCGCTTAAGCCATCATATATTTCGCTGGAGGGGAAAATGTATCCGTACTCTTTACAATGTGAAATAATTTCACTAAAATTGTTTTGTTCTTCTGCCATAAGGCGGCAAAGATAAGTATGCACTTCAAATCTCCCTAAAAGTAACAAGACTAAATCAACTTTTCATTCTTGTTATGTCTATCTATGTCACGCAAAGTTTTTTTGTGAAAATTTTTCTGCAGCGCTTCTGTAAGATCAACTCCTGTTTGGTTAGCCAAACACATCAATACCCACAAAATATCCGCCATTTCATCGCTAAGCTTTTTATTTTTGTCTGTTTCTTTAAAAGACTGTTCACCATAAATTCGTACCATTAACCTGGATAGTTCACCCACTTCTTCCATTAAAATTCCCAGGTTGGTGAGTTCGCTGAAATATTTCACACCAACAGTTTGGATCCATTGGTCTACTTTGGTTTGGGCTTCTTTGATTGTTATGTCCACAAATTTATTTTTTCACACAAAGACGAATGCGCAAAGTAAATTAAATTCATTCAAGGATTACATGTTGTGTTCAGGCGGTTTAATTATTCTTTGTTTTTAGAGTCCATGATTATTGTAACCGGTCCATCATTTATTAAGGAAACTTTCATATCAGCGCCGAATACGCCCCGCTGAATTTTTTTTCCAAGATCTTTTTCCAATTGATGAATTAGCTTTTCATAAATAGGAATAGCTATACCAGGCTTAGCTGCTTTTATATAAGAGGGTCTGTTTCCTTTTTTTGTAGAAGCATGAAGAGTAAACTGGCTTACCAATAAAATATCGCCATTTATATCTTTTACTGAAATATTAGGTATTTTATTTTCATCATCAAAAATGCGAAGGTTCACGATTTTATTACTTATCCATTCTATATCATCTTCCATATCAGCATCCTCAATTCCTGCGAATATAATAAGCCCTTTATCTATGCTTCCTGTAAGGGAAAGGTTAGCTTTTACTGATGCCTGCAATACTCTTTGTATGACTACTCTCATTATTAATTTTTAAAGAGCGAATTATTTCGAAATTCTCAAATTTTTTTTGAATAAAGTTCAATTGAAATGTGCAAAAATTTTTAAACGCAACGTGCGCAAGGCTTACCAATTTTTGCACACTTCTTTTCCACAGACTGTGCAAAATTTGGGCTCTCTTTTGTGATATAGAAAAAATATTTTCGCTCTCCTTCATAACCAAAGAAGATTATTAACCTAAAAATAATATTTGCCAGATGCCAAGTAAAAATAAGCCTTCAACAGGCCTACGCCTCCCCCGCCATTTCACCATAGATGGTGTTTCTCCCTTTGACATGTTTGATTACGAATACCGCACATCGGTGATTAAAAATACAACCGGAGAAATAGTATTTCAAATGGATAATGTGGAAGTACCTAAACAATGGAGCCAGATTGCTACTGACATCCTTGCGCAAAAATATTTTCGAAAGGCCGGAGTTCCACAACCGGACGGATCGGCAGGAAGAGAGACATCAGTTAAACAGGTTGCTCACAGAATGGCTCATTGCTGGAGAGTGTGGGGAGAGCGGAATAATTATTTTGAATCTGCTGAAGATGCACAGGTGTTTTACGAGGAGCTTATATATAGTATATTAAACCAATCATGCGTGCCTAACTCGCCACAATGGTTTAATACGGGTCTTCATGAAGTATATGGCATAACCGGTAAACCACAGGGTCATTATTTTGTAGATGCAAAAGACGGGCAGCTTAAGAAATCAACTTCGGCTTATGAACGTCCGCAACCGCATGCCTGTTTCATATTGAGTGTGGAAGATGATTTGGTAAATGAAGGCGGCATTATGGATCTCTGGGTTCGGGAAGCCAGGATCTTTAAATACGGAAGCGGAGTTGGTACAAACTTTAGCAGTATCAGGGGTGAAGGAGAGAAGTTAAGTGGCGGCGGAACTTCGAGCGGCCTGATGAGTTTCTTAAAAATCGGAGACCGCGCTGCAGGCGCTATTAAAAGTGGAGGTACTACAAGACGCGCTGCAAAAATGGTTTGCCTTGACCTGGATCATCCTGAAATTGAAAGCTTTGTAAACTGGAAAGTTGAAGAAGAAAAGAAAGTAGGTGCTTTAATAGATGCTGGTTATCCAAGCGATTACGAGGGTGAGGCATATAAAACGGTGAGTGGCCAGAACAGCAATAATTCAGTTCGGATACCGAATGAGTTTTTTCATGCTTTGGAAACTGATGGAGATTGGGAGCTAAAAGCCCGCAGCGATGGCCGCACTATGAAAAAAATTAAAGCAAAAAAACTATGGGACGACATCTCCTATGCAGCTTGGCGATGCGCTGATCCCGGAACACAATTTAATTCTACCATTAATGAATGGCATACCTGCCCCGAAGGCGGTCCTATCAGGGCAAGCAATCCTTGCAGCGAGTATATGTTCCTGGATAATACAGCCTGCAACCTGGCATCTGTAAACCTCAGAAGGTTCTTCAGAGAAGAAGATAATTCATTTGATGTACCCGGATTTGAATATACAGTTCGGTTGTGGACCACAGTCCTCGAAATTTCTGTGCTCATGGCTCAATTTCCGAGCAAAGAAGTAGCTCAACTTAGCTATGATTACCGGACGCTTGGATTAGGCTTTGCTAATCTTGGTAGCATGCTTATGGTAAGCGGCATTCCTTATGACAGCGAAAAAGCTCGTGGGATAGCAGGAGCGATAACTTCAATCATGACCGGGATAGCTTATAAAACTTCTGCAGAACTTGCTTCGCATTTAGGTGCATTTAGTAAATATGAAGAAAATAAACATCATATGCTCAGGGTAATGCGCAATCACCGTGCTGCTGCATATGATGCAATGGATGCTTATGAAGGAATTGAAATTAAACCACAGGGAATTAATGCTAAATATTGCCCTGATTATTTATTGAAAGCAGCTACCAAGGCATGGGATGATGCAGTAATAATAGGAGAAAAATATGGATATCGGAATGCTCAGACAACCGTAATAGCGCCAACTGGAACAATTGGTCTGGTAATGGATTGCGATACTACTGGAGTGGAGCCTGACTTTGCTTTGGTAAAATTTAAGAAATTAAGCGGCGGTGGATATTTTAAAATCATTAATCAAAGTGTACCACAAGCACTGAGAAACTTAAAATATAGTGAAAAGGAAATAGAAGAAATAGTAAATTATGCCAAAGGCCATGCTACCTTGAATGGCGCCCCACATATAAACCCTGCTTCCCTGGCACAAAAAGGGTTCAATGGAATAGAAATTCAAAGGCTGGAAGCTGCGATGGCCTCCGCTTTTGAAATAGGTTTCGTTTTTAACGTATTTAATCTTGGTGAAGAATGCTTGCAGCGCCTGGGCTTTTCGCAGGAACAATACAACAATTTTGAATGGAGCCTTCTCGAAGCGCTGGGCTTTAGTGAAGAACAAATTGAAGAAGCAAATACTTACATCTGCGGAACTATGACTGTTGAAGGGGCACCATATTTAAAAGAAGAACATTTACCTGTATTTGATTGTGCCAATAAATGCGGCCATCTTGGAAAAAGATTTATTCATCAAAGCGGGCACATCCGGATGATGGCTGCCACCCAGCCATTTATCAGCGGGGCAATTTCAAAAACAATTAACCTGCCCAATGAAGCTACTATAGAAGAAATTTCTGAAGCTTATAAATT
>OBLU010000663.1_pt1 | contig 32157 bp, 25 predicted proteins | sample 1518681 | NCBI WGS metagenome assembly OBLU01 (sample SAMEA3539304, study PRJEB22396) | soil metagenome | biome: tundra; feature: field; material: soil | place: USA | collected 2010-05 | depth 0.15 m
CGATGCACGCCGCTCTCCCACTTCATCTGCGAGTAGACGCGCTCGCCTTCAATAATGGCGATCACTTCCTTGTACCCCCCAACGCCCGACTCGGACATGGAGAGCAACTCGATCTTCCATTTGTGCTGCTCCGCGAAACGCTGGTACATGCGGAAGACCTCGGCAGCAAACAGAGAAGCCTCGTCGCCGCCGGTGCCTGCCCGGATTTCGAGAATGACGTTCTTCTCGTCGTTCGGGTCCTTGGGAAGCAGCAGGACCTTGATCTCCTCTTCAAGGATCGGCTCTCGCGGAGCGAGAGATGCGATCTCTTCCTCGGCCATTGCGCGCATCTCCAGATCGGCCTCAGTGAGCATGGCGCGAGCTTCGGCCAGCCCCTGGCGCACTTGCTTGAGCTCGCGAAACTTCATTACCGGAGCTTCAAGCTCGCGCAGAGCTCTGCCCGCCTTCTGATACTTCTCGTGGTCAGTAATAACCTCGGGTAGCCCGAGCTGGGCAGAGAGCTCGTCGTAGCGATGCTCCATCTGTTCCAAACGATCGATCATGGCAAAACCTCATCGGCCCGGCAAGGGGCACGTTGGTACTTGATTCTTGGATATACAGGAAATGGGCGGAAAACAAGTATAGGCGGCGGGCGCCGCTAGAGAAGGGCCGGGATGGGGTCGTGGAGCGCCATACTTCTGCCTTTAGTTTACCGCGAATCCTAAGAAGGAACGACCAGAGGAATCCAGCTTGGAACGGTACTCGGTCTCACTGTCTCCTGAAAGCTTGGATGCTCGGCCACCGGCCCTAGTTGAACAAATCTTTCATCTTGTCCAGCAATCCAGGTGACGCCGGCTTGTTGTCCACAGTGAGCGACTCCGCCAGCTTGTTCACTAGTTCCCGCTGAGAACGGCTGAGCTTCCGGGGAATCTGCACCAGCACCTTCACAATCAGATCGCCGTGGCCCTTTTCATTCAGATATGGAACGCCGCGTCCGCGAATCCGCAACTCCCTCCCGCTCTGCGTGCCTTCGGGAATCTTCAGGTTCACCGGCCCATCGATGCCCGGCATTTCGAACTCCGCGCCTAGAGCTGCCTGGGGAAAGCTGATGGGAATCACGCAGTGCAGATCGTATCCATTGCGCTCAAAAAAGTCGTGCGGCCGAATCGCAAGCACTACGTAGAGATCGCCTCTGGGAGCACCAGAGCGCCCAGCGTCGCCTTCGCCTGCGTAACGGATGCGCGTTCCTTCTTCAACCCCCGGCGGCACTTTGACGGTGAGCTTGAGCTCGTTTGCGATGCGTGTTTCGCCACGGCAGCTTTGGCAGGGATCGCCGATCACCTGCCCCGAGCCGCCGCAGGCGCCACAGGTTCGAGCCACCGAGAAGAATCCTTGCTGGTAGCGAATCTGCCCACGTCCCTGGCATTGGCCGCATGCGCTTGGGCCGCGGCCGGACGCGCTGCCGCGCCCATGACAAGTGGCGCAAGTCTCAAGCCGGCGAATCTTGACCTCGCTCTCGACACCGAAGAACGCGTCCTCAAAATCGATCGTCAGGTCAAAGCGCAGATCGTCGCCGCGCCTTTGCCGCGATCCCCGCTGCGTTCCGCCCACGCTGAACATCTCACCGAAAAGATCGCCGAAGATGTCGCCAATGTCCACTCCGCCCGCAAACGGTCCAGCTCCATACCCAGAGCCTTGCCCTCCCAGCCCGGCGTGTCCGTAACGGTCGTAGACGGCGCGCTTGTCCGCGTCGCTCAGCACCTGGTAGGCCTCGCTCGCCGTCTTGAACTTCTCCTCGGCGGCATGATCACCGGGATTGCGGTCCGGATGGTATTTGAGCGCCTGCTTGCGATAAGCGCTCTTCAACTCCTGGTCGCTGGCCTCGCGGGAAACCCCAAGAACTTCGTAATAATCTGCTTTGCTCACTCTTGTATTAGAACCCATTCGTTTTGAATCTCACTCGCTTACCTGTTTCGGGTTGTGGGCCACACGCACCAGCGCCGGCCGCAAAAGCCGTTCGCGCAGCCGGTAGCCGCGGCGAATCTCCTCGGCCACGTGCTGGTCCGGCACATCGTCGCGATCCACAGTGCCCAGCGCCTCATGCAAACGCGGATCGAAGGCCTCGCCGACGGTAACAACCTGGCTCACTTGCAACTGGCGCAGGATTTCCTCCATCTGCTTCACGATCAGCTCAACCCCATGGCGCAACTGTGCCGCCGAACCGTTGGATTTGAGCGCCAGCTCAAAGTTGTCCACTACCGGCAGAAATTGCTCCACCACACTCCCCGTTGCATAGTCGCGAAACTCCGTCCGCTCACGTTCAGCTCTCTTGCGGGCGTTTTCAAACTCAGCCTGCAACCGTGCCAGCCGGTCGAGAAGCTGATCCCGCTCAACCTTCAACTGGTCGTAGTCCGCTCGGCTCACCGGCGGCTCGCCGACAATCGGCGCTGCTGTCGGCTCCGCGCCGGCAACTGTGTCGTTCCCGGCTTCTTCTGGAGCCACGCCGTCGCGATTCTCTGCTGGCTCCACGAACGTCAACTCTGTTTCCTGTTCTGGCATAACTCTGCGTATTCTCCGAAACATCAATCCCTGATTCCATGATAATTTGTACGCCGGTCGTCGCACTAACTGCGGGTCGCGAAGGCTGTTTGAGATCGCCGGCTAAGCCCGATCCGGTCCCGGTACCAGCCCTAGTGGAATTGCTGCTCTGCCGGCACTTCCAGAATGCGCTCGGAAAGCTTCGCAATATAACGCACTGCCTGAATCATCTCCTGATATTGGATGCGCGTCGGCGCAATGACGGCGACGGTTCCCAGGTTGGCGCCACCCAGCCGTGCCGAAGCCCCAATCAGCACAAGGTCTTGCATGGCCGGCGAAGCCTGGTCGAGCCCCACCACCACGCGCACCTCTTGCTGTCGGCCATCGACATACGCGGTCAGCAACTCAACTAGCCTTTGTTTGGCTTCCAAAGCCAGCAACATCTGCCGCAGCCGCTCCCTATCCAATTCGGCGGTAATCAGATTGGCCATTCCGTCCACAAAGATAGCTGGGCCGGTCTCGCCCCCAGCCAGTGCCCCCTTGCGGCAGAGCTCCTCCACCGAGGCGAGCATCTGGTTGTAAGCCTGCCTCTCCACATCCACCCGCCGCGCAATTTCTAGCCGTGCTCGTTCGATGGGCCATCCGCGAAAGTTCTCGTTCAAGTAGCGCGCCGCGGTCTCAAGCTCAGTGTGCGTCAGCTCCCGGTCAAGCGTCAGAACGCGGTCCAGCACCGCGCCCGCCTGCGTAACCACAACCGCCAGCACGCGGCCAATCGAAAGCCTCGAAAAATGAATGTGTTCCAGCACTTGGCCCGCGGTTGAACTGGCCAACGCCACGCCAAGGCCGCTGGAGATCAGCGCCAGTACATGCGACGTCCGCTCCAGGTAATCGTGCGAACTGGCAACGCCGGTAAAACTCTCCTCGATCTGGCCGCGCCGTGCTTCACTCAACGGCAAAGCACCCAGGCCATTCGACCCTTGCTGAATCGAGCCGGCCGCCTGGCCGCCCCCAGCCATCCGCCCCAACTGGGCCTCCGGCCGGGTAATCTGCTCCACGTAGTACCGGAACGCGGCTGCGGTCGGAACACGTCCCGCCGACGTATGCGGCTGCTCCAGCAACCCCGCCTCGCCCAGCGTCGCCATCACATTCCGCACGGTGGCTGAACTCAGCCCCTCCCGGTCTGCAAAGATATGGGCAACCGCCTGCGAAGCCACCGGTTCTCCGGTAGCGATGTACAACTCGATGATCGCAGTAAGCACCAGCCGCTCTCGCGGACTGACGCGCGCATCCGACATGTTCCCTGCTCTATCCCGGCTTGCACCCCCTTGCAGGCAGGCCGTCTTCGGCCAATCCTTGGGCGATCACAAGCCAGCTAACCATCCATCTATCTGGCACTTACATGGAAAGCTCCGGCAAGAAAATAGATGGAGTCGTCCTGTTTAATTCTAGAAGTAGCACCTAGTGATGTCAACACACGGCACGGACCTGGTATCAGGCAGTCTCCGTGCCGCCTTTCATGGGGAAGAGTTGTCCCACTTTCCGAGGCCCGCTTCACTTCTCCTCCGGTGGCGTTTCGTCCCCACTCAGCACGCGTGCCTCGCCTCGAAACATGTGATATTGCGAGAAGGCCACATCGTCCAGCATGGTCGCAAAAGGTCCATAGACGCCGAAGCCCTCACCCCATTCATGCAGCACACTCACTGTCCGTTGCCGTTGAAGGGAGACACTCCGAAGCGGGCAAATGTAGTTCTGCCCACCCACCTCCACCGAACCGTATTCCACCATGATGCCAGACTGGATAATCGGCAGCCTCGGCTCCAGATCCGACTGCACCGTCAAGCGAAGAATGGCTCCGCTCACCAGGTCGATCGCAAACTCACCGTGGTAGCCTGTCCTTGTTTTGAAGGGGAGGGTGCCGTCGGGGTCCGCAAGGCAGCAGAAACCCACTTCGAAAAGAGGCAGGCTCCGTGGAACCGCAAAGCTGAAAACTGCCAGAGACGAGCTCACGCCTTTCTCCCAACGGGTCCACTTCAAATCGCTGCCGGGTGCAGTGGCGCCCTGAAGCACCATGGCAAGGATGGGCCCGAATGTCCCCACCGTGATCAGGCTCCGCTCTGGCGCCCTTGCTTTCCTTTCTTTCCTGCCATCTGCATCCAAAACCTCCTGGTTATTGCGGAACAGCACGGTGGTGTTGAATGTCTCCAACTTGTGCAACGACTGATCCCCCGCCACGGTCTTCCAGGTCTGTCCTTCTTTTTGCGGAGGTTCGTCATATTGGACGGTAGTCCGCGTAGCAAAGAAATTCGGCAATTTGGAGATGGTCTTATCCACATACTCGATGGTCCGCGCGAGCATCGCATGCTGTGTGGCCGAATCCGGCGGAGCGGCAGCGGGAATGTCTCCAACCGGCGGAGCCAGAAACATCGACCTGTCGGCCAGCGCCACCAGCGCAACCCAGGATCTTTCTCCAGCCAGCCGGCCCTTCCAAACCTGGAACTTGACGCTGCTCATCCGCTCTGTCAAACTCCATGCCTGCGAGTTCCTGCGCGACGTCCTTATCCCCGCCGTTGGCCTTGCCCAGCATCTGCTCCAACTGCTCCACGGTCACACGTTGCGCCGGAGCGGGCTGATCGTAGAAGACGGGCTGATCGTAGTACCCAGTGTCGGTATTGGCCGTCAAATCCGGGTTGGCCACTTCAACCTTCAAATCGTGATACTCATCCACCACGCTTGTGCGCACGGGATCGAAGGTTAAAGTATAAAAAGCGTTGGCCTCCTCGGCCTCCTTCCCAATCAGGTCGGCAAGGCTGTTGCCTGCCAGAATTTGGCCGCCGCTTTGTGTTGCCAACACTCGATATGACAATGCGGGGTAAACGACATCTTTCGCCGATCGCGCGCCTTTCACAAAATCGAGGTAGCTAAACTCGCTTTTCGGAAGCGGCCATTCCGTGACGCCATAAAGAGTGAGGCGGGCCTCGCGGCTGCTCGTGGAAAACTCGGTGATCCAATCGAAGAAGGGCACGCTACCTTTACCGACCGGCCAGCCCGACCCGGGCCAGAACAGCAGCTTCCTGCCCGGATTTCGCCGCTCCTCGATAGCGATGTCGCAAAGTGCCTTTAGAGAAAACTCAGTGCGCGATATGCCGCCTGGCAAATCGCCGTGCGGACCTTCGGCGGCCCTGGGGGACTGCCAAATCGTGCGCGGCTCTCGTGCATGGGCCATCTCCTCAGCGAGCACATTCCCGTCAGTGGACGGCTGCGCCGATGCCGTTAGCCCAAAATTGCTCAGCCGGTAGATCGATACCGGTTGAGCCGTGCGCCCGCCATTTTCCCGCAGGAGCTTCTCGAATTCGCTCTGAGCACGGGAAGCTTGCGGGCCCGACAGACTCATATTATCCACAACCAGCACAACTTCAACCGGCGGATCGGGCCTGGTCACGACCCCGTCGAATGCATGAAAGGAAACAATCCTGCTTGGCTGCCCATTGTCCAGCAACGTGAAATCTTTGGCTTCAAGCCCGGTCACCGCCTTGCCCGACTTGTCAGTCACCACAACGTCCAGCCTGATTACGCCCTCCGTCGCATCCAACGAGGGCCGCGTTCCGAGCTCCGCGACCTGAGGCGCGGATGCTTCTTCAGATTGCGTCAAAGAATCAGGAGCAGTGGGAATTTGCCCATTCAGAGCAACCGCCGAAGAAATGACTAATAGCAGTGAGAAGAGACTTGAACCTCGCACCTGCAATCCACCCTCCCTCTCCCGGAGCGGCACGCTCGAACACGGCTCTCGCTGTCTTTCCCTTGTACCAGAATTGCCGCCGTAGATAGGCCAGTCGCTTCCTGTGCTTGCCGCGCCCGCTACTTCTCCTCCGGCGCCGCATCGTATCCCGTCAGAATGTGCGCCTCCCCGCGGAACATGTGATAGTCCCCAAACGAAACATCGTCCAGCATCGTCTCAAACGGCCCGTATACCCTGAAGCTCTCGCCCCACTCATGCACCTGCACGCTTCTCCGCCCCCGCCAAAGAGAAACGCTGTGTGCCGGACAAATGTAGGTATTCCCGCCGATCGTCTCTGGCCCATACTGCACCATGATGTTCGAGCGCATGAGCGGCATCCTCGGCTCCAGGTCCGCCTCCACAGTCAACCGCAGAATGGCGCCACTCTCCGGGTCGATCATGAGCTCCCCATGATACCCGGGCATGAATTGAAAAACGCTGGTTCCGCCGCCTTCCGTAAGGCAACAATACTTGAGCTCATAATGCGACTTTCCCTTTGGAACCGAATACCGGAACACCGCTCGCACCCCACCCGCGCCCTGCTCCCACCGGCTCCATCTCAAATCGCCGTGGGCCACATCCAGAATCACGGTGCTTAGAATCGGCCCGAACGTGCCCTTCGTATCCATGCTGCGTTCCTTCTTTGGCTTCTTCCCCTTTACCGCCTCGGCATCCACCACGTCGAACCCATTTCGATAAAGCACGGTTGCGGTAGAGATTGCTTCGTCATGCAGCATTTGATCGCCAGTTGTGGACTTCCAAACCTGGTCATCTTTCTGCGATGTCTCCCGATAGCGGACCGTGCTCCGCGTCGCAAAAAAGTTCGGCAGTTTGGGAATGGCCTTGCCCAGATAGTCGATCGTCTTCGCGAGGATCTCGCGCTGTGCCTTCAGGCCCGGCGCAGACGCGGCAGCCACCTTTGCCCCTGGGGGATTCAGAAAAGCCGAAGTATCAGCCAAAGCCACAAGCGCGGCGATGGCCTTAGTGCCCCGCAGGCGAGCCTTCCATTCCGTGAGCTGCGTGCTGCTCATCCGTTCACTCAACTCCAGGCCGGAAAGTTCCTCAGCCAACGCTGAGTCTGACCGCTCACGAGCTGCCGCCAATCGTTGCTCCAACTGGTCCACAGTCACTCGTTCACCAGCACGCAAGGGCTGCTCATAAAAGACGGGCTCGTCGTAGTACCCGCTGCTGGTGCGGACCACCAGATTCGGCTTGCTCACCTGCACCTTTAAGTCGTGATACTCATCAAGCTGATCTGTGCGCGGCGGATCGAATGAAATCATGTAGAAGCCGCTTGCGTCCTGCGTGAAGCTCTCGAGCTGACTCGCCAGGTCGTCATTCGAATCCAAAACTCGGCCTCCGCTTTGCGTTGCCAGTACCTGAAGAGAGAGGTCGCCGGTGTGCACTTGGCGCGCAGATCTGACCCCTGCCAGAAAGTCCCTAAAGTAGAAATCGCGGTCCGGGTAGGGCCAAGGTGTGATGCTGGATAGCTCAATCCGTGCCTCACGGAGGCGAGTGGATAGCTCCGTGATCCAGTCGAACGAGTTTTCGCTGCCCTCTTCTTCGACCGGCCAGCCAAAGCCCAACCAAAGTAGCTGTTTTCTGCCCGGCTTTCGCCGTTCTTCCAAAGCCACCGCACCCAGAGCCGCCAGCGACATTTGGTTTCGATAAGAAGAAGACACCGCTCGGGACGACTGGGTGGCGTCAACATGGTGATCTGGATTCTGAGACCAAACTGCGCGTAGCGCGTTCTTGTGAACCATCTCTTCGGCCAGTGCATTTCCGTTGGTCGAAGGCCCCTGCGTAACCGACAACATCCCGGAGGACAGACGGTAGATTAAAACCGGCTGGGTCAAATGTCCGCCGTTCAGACGCAGAAACTTCTCAATCGCCTGCTCCACCCGAGACACCTGCTGGCCCGACAGGTTGACTCCATCGATCACCAGAACCATTTCGACAGCCGGGTCCGGCTTTGCCGTCGCCCCGTCAAAGGCGTGAAAAGTGACAATCTTTGCTGGCAGCCCACTGTCCAACAAGGTAAAGTCGTTGGGGCCGAGGCCTGTCACCGGCTTCCCCGACTTGTCAGTCACGACAACGTCCAGCCTGACGATACCTTCCGTTGCATCGAACGTTCCCTTGGGAGGCTGACTTAGCCCTTCGATTAATTGCTGAAGTGGATTCCCCTCTAAAGACTCTGGCGCTTGCCCAGCTGGAATCGCGGACTCCGCGCACACCGAAGCGGCAATACAAATCATCAAGACTGGCGAGAAAAACCTTGAAGCTTGCTGGCGCATTGCCCTTCTTCTTGATCCGCGTCCGTGAACTGAAGGAGCGCAATCGTTGCTATTCCTTTGACGCTCAGATTCTAGTCCCGGTCAGGCCGAATTGCTCTACGCCACGTCATAATAGAAGCATGATGGATAATCAGGCGATCCCACCGCCCAGTCTGTCCGGCTCCGGTCTTTCGTATGCGGGCCGAACTGGCTGGACTGCTGACCACGAGCCCGGAATCATGCAAAAAATAAGGAAGAACAGCCGGCGACAGGAGATTCCAACCATGACACGGTGTTTGACAGGAACAGGGCATTATGCTGGCATGTCTGCGGGCATACTTGGGATGCTGCTTGCAAGCTGCGCCTTCTTGCCGGCGCGCCCCGTACTTGCTCAGAACACTCCCCCGTCGGCCGACACCGCGGCAACAACTCCAACGGCCTCCCCGGCCGACTCAAAGTGGCTCAAAGACCTGACCGAATGGCGTGCTGCGCGAGAGCGGCTGGTCGATGCCCCGGATGGCTGGCTGTCCCTCATCGACATGGAATGGCTCAAGCCCGGCGCCAACTCCGTCGGAGCGGCCGAGGACAATCAGATTAAAGTCCACGACAAGCTGCCCGATCACATTGCCGTCATTGTGATCAACGGCAATGCCCCGAACGCCATGACCGTCCAGCTGCAAGCACCCACAGGCGGCTTTCCGCCTGATCTGAGGATCGACAACAAGCCGGCAGTCGAGGGCCTGCTCGCAGTCGATAGCGACTCACCCCCGGTCATCACATGGCACGGCCTCACCATCGTCGTTCTTGCCCGCGGCGGCCGCTATCTGCTCAGCGTCAAAGACGCCGACTCGCCCCTCCGTACTGGCTTTCATGGTCTTGACTGGTACGCTCCCGACCCCAAATTCCGCGTCGTCGCAACCTGGACTCCCTACAACCCGCCGCGCACGGTCAAGATTCCCACCATTCTTGGCAACACCCTCGATTTTCCATCCCCGGGCTTTGTCGAGTTCGTTCTCGACGACCAGCCCATGAATCTTGAGCCGGTCACGGAGCCGGGTGCGGACGGGACGCTCTTCTTTATCCTCACAGACCTGACGAGCCAGATTACGACCTATAAGACGGCAAGGTATCTGCATACCGGTCTGCCGGATCACGGGGCGGATCAGCCTGGCCAATTGACGCTCGACTTCAACAAGCTCGAAAACCCTCCCTGCGCCTACACAACCTACGCCAGTTGCCCGTTGCCCCCGGATCAGAATCAGATGCCGGTGGCCATTGAAGCCGGAGAGCGGCTCTACACGCCTCGCTGAAACTTGCCGGCCACCGACCCAATGCGGCAGTCTTGAAAAGATTCTAGGCAATGCTTGTCGATCTAAAAACCGTGGCGATTCCTCTCATTGAGCCGCCCACCGCAAGGAAAACAGCCATGTTCCAAACCATTGAAGACATTCGCATCCTGTGGACCAAAGTCGTGCTTCCCCCTGTCTTTCTTGAGGAAGAGTACCCCGTCTCTGAAGCCGCTACCTCCACCATCTTCAACGCCCGCTCTGAGATCACGCAGATTCTCAACCGCCGCGATCCCCGCCTCCTCGTGCTGGTTGGCCCATGCTCCATTCACGACACAAAGGCCGCACGTGAATATGCCGCCCTGCTTCAATCCGCCATCGCCGAGTTTTCCGCCGACCTCCGAATCGTCATGCGCGTCTACTTCGAAAAGCCCCGCACCACCATCGGATGGAAGGGCCTGATCAACGATCCCCACCTCGACCAGTCGTACAAAATCAATGACGGCCTGCGCCAGGCCCGCCGCCTGCTCCTCGACCTCGCTGAAATGGGGGTCCCCACCGGAACAGAATTCCTTGACATGATCTCTCCCCAGTACATCGCCGGCCTGGTAAGTTGGGGCGCCATCGGTGCCCGAACGACTGAGAGCCAGGTCCACCGCCAACTCGTCTCCGGAGTCTCTTGCCCCGTCGGATTCAAGAACGCCACCTCCGGCGACGTCCAGGTTGCCATTGACGCCGTCCAGTCCGCCGCAAACTCACACACCTTCCTCGGTCACACCAAGCATGGGCAATCCGCAATCTTCGTCACCGCCGGCAATCCCGATTGCCACATCATCCTGCGCGGTGGCCGTAACATGGTCAACTACACCGCGGAGAGCGTCGCCCAGACCGCCGCACAAATGCGAAAAGCCGCCGTTCCGCCCAACATCATGATCGACTTTAGCCACGCCAACAGCAGCAAGGACTACCGCCGCCAGGCCATCGTCTGCCGCGATGTAGCCGATCAGATTGGCAAGGGAAACCAGGACATCATCGGCGTCATGATGGAAAGCAACCTGGTAGCTGGCGCCCAGAAACTCGTGCCCGGTCAGCCCCTCGTCTATGGCCAAAGCATTACCGACGCCTGCATTGACTGGCCCGCGACCTACACCCTTCTGTCTGAGCTCGCCGCCGCCGTCCGCACCCGCCGCGAATAACCAGCTAAAGTGCGCATTCAGCCTACAGCGGAACCAGGGATGGTGTAACCCTAAGCCAGTTCCCTTAAGTCGACGCGACCATCAGAGAGCGGCGACCCTGAACAAAATCCAAATGGTGTAGCTTTCCTGGCTCCGCTCTAAAACGTCAACGCCCCCGGTCGGATGGCCAGGGGCGTTCACTTCTGACTGCAGACGCTCATTGAACGGTGAGACTTACCGTGATCGAGTGCGACAAATTACCCGAGGTCGCGGTGATGGTCAAAGTAGAAGTCTGCGGCGTAAGAACGATCCCGCCGCATCCCGTCAATCCCACGGCAAGCGCTGCGCTTATGAGTGCCAGCACCGCCATTTTGTTCCAGCGAGAAGCTGTCTTGCGCAACAGGCCGGCAAAGGGCAGCAGCAGCAGACCCAGCGCCACAGGCAGCGCGCCGCCTCCAAAAGGTCCGCGCGCCGGTCGTCCCGCCAACTGGTCCGGCGACTTCATTTGAAGCGCCACAGAAGTCGCGCCGGAGTTTGCCGCCACCGTGCCAGGAGTAAATACCGGCGTCACGCCCAAAGGCGTTCCAGTCACACTCAGGATCACCGCTCCTGGCAGCGTTGCGCTGCCTACCGGCGTAATCATAAGCGGATATGTCGTCACTGGGCCCGCTGTGACGCTCCCGCCCGATTCAGCAAGTGTGAAGTCCTGGATCTTCTCCGTAATTGCTCCGCTTGAAGCCGTTCCGTAGCTGCTGTCACCGGAATAGACCGCTGTAATCGAATGGCTCCCGGCCGTAAGCGCCGTTGTGGTGTACGTCGCGATCCCAGCCGTCACCGTACCGGATCCAAGCTGCGTCGTCCCATCGTAGAAAACCACTATGCCCGTCGGCATGATCGCCAATGAGGAGATCGTTGCTGTAAGAGTCACCGCGTTTGACAAGAAGCCGGGGTTGGGCGAGGAACTCTCCGTCACGCTCGGTATCGCAGGAATCACCGTCAGGGTTACGCTTCCCGTCGAAGTCGTGTAATGGGTTGTATCGGTCGGCGTGAACAGGACCTGCAGAGTTTGCGGTCCCACGCTCAGCACTGTTCCTGCGGCCGGAGAATAGCTGAAGCTCCCGGCCACTGGCGAAGTTGCATTGAGCTGCGTCAAGCTCAACGCGGTCCCATAAACGATGGGCGCCGGTGTCGCCCACGTGATCGCAGGCGGTTGCTGGAAGATGACGGTATCCGAAGCTGTCACATTGTTCGAAAAATCCGGGCTCGAAACCGTCGCGCCGATCAACCCCGTATAGCTCGCCAATCCTCCCGGTGGGTAAACCGGGACACTCACGGTCAAAGTCGCCGAATCGCTCATGCTGGCCGCGATGCCAGTCGCCCGGATGCAGGTTAGCGTACTCAAAGTACAGATCCAGCCGCCGCTCGCATCCGTCAGCGCGGTTGCCGTCATCCCCGTCGGCAGGGTCAGGGTCAGAACCGCGGTGCTGTTAATCGGCGTAGTTGTACTGGTATTGGTCACATTCACCGTGACCGGGTCGCCGCTCTCACCCTCGTTGACGGTCATCGGGCTCGGGTTAAAACTGATCGCGATTGTGGGCACAACCACTGGCGTCACAAATGACGAAAGATCGAAGAGAGCATATTCCAGCATCTCCTCCTGGGGAGTCATCTTGCCTCCGCTGGAACACTCAAGGGGAAAGGGTTCGCCAGGCAGGACCGAAACGTTATACACGTGGTATTCGTTGTACAACACCCGTCCGCATTGGTTTGCCGCAGGCGCACCAACCGGAGCGTTGAAGGTCATCTGCATAATGTCGTTATTGGAGTTGAGCGTCGCCCAGGACTGTGTCGGCGGGATGACGCCAGTGAGGTCGTTTCTCGTGTTGGTGAGAGCCACCTGTCCATAGGTGGTGGAAGCGCCGGAATTCAAAAGCCACTGGGCAAGTGTCGCACCGTCGTTGAATCCGGTGTTGATTGTGGCCGGGCCGTCGGTGGGATTGGGGCCAGAAGCCCAATCCGCTACCGGCGGGAAATCCGAATCGTACGGGAAGCCGGGATTCAGCCACGCAAAGCTGTAATGTGTTGCAAAAACACGGCCTCCGGCATTCGCGTAATTCAATAGATTGGTCGCGCCTACTGGGGTCGCTTGAGCACTCGGAGTTCCTTGACATGGAAACATCACCACGTCATAGCTGTTCAGCAGCAAGGAATTCGTCGCGGTTCCCATGAGCGTCGTCTCGGTCGGAGTCGACGCATTGATGTCTACGCCGGGCGATGCGCTGCCCGTGTAAAGATGAATTCGCCCTCCCGTCGTAAGGTTGTCATCTGTAAACTCCGTATCGGCCATGCCCATATCGCGCAAGACGCACTCCAGCGCATCCACGGAGCCCGTCGCGATGGCGATCAATGGAATATCGCCCTGCGAATGATTCGAGGGCATGTGCAAGGCAAGCCCGGTGAGCGGACTGGCCGCAACCGTTTCGCTGAACTGCCGCCGCCACTTGCCCGCCTGGATCACCAGGGTGTATGTCGCGTTAACCGGCACGTTCGCCGCCGTGAACGTGCCGTCAACGGCGGTATTCGTGTAGCTCACAACGCCAGAGCCGGTCGGTGCGGAGCTTGAGGAGGTCAGGCACTGGACCCCAGGCGTCAGCGGCAAGACCGTCCCGGTCGTGACATACACGAGCACTCCCGGCAGTGGGAGTGAGTTGACTGTTGTTCTAGGGTCGTAGACCGTGCCGCTGATCGTCGTGGTTTGCGCCCGCGTCTGCAAACTCAGCACGGCCAACACAAACACAAGCGCCGCGATCAAGCCTCTGAAGGTTCTCAAGTTGTTGCAAATTGTGTAAGAAAAAAGGCGGATAGTACGAAGCGTTGCGGCCACGGCGAAGATACCCCTCTTCTACACATGCCCGTCACTTGCATCGAGTGGCTTATGCGCGGCAAGGGCGCATTGCGCCGGCATCCATCACCGCCGGCTTCCCTCGGCTGGTCAGCAAACAATGAAACATTTCAACCGGAAAGGCGCCATTCGTCGACAAAGAAACCCGCATGTGTCGTTCCGAATCCCCTGGAAACGCAAAATCATCATACACATTTCCAAAGAATAGGGGATGTGATCCCGGCCCCATTTCCTGAAAATCAACCAGCGCGGCGTTTAAGAGTGCCAATCCCCTGGGCATCGCGCCTCATTCATGCCACAGCGCCTCCATCGGCTGAACGCGCGCCGTTTACCTAGATTTTCAAGGAGAAACTGTGCCCTTTCCCCTGATCTCCGACCCCTGTTTTACCGTTACTTTCGGTTCTGAGAGCCTTTTAACTTCTGGCCGATAACGATGGTGGCGGCATGGGAGTCCCTTCGTTCATGCCGTGCAGATCAAGGGAGAACCGTCATGCACGACACAATTCTGATTTCCGGCAGGGACACGCAATTGGTTGCCATCCCGTTTGTTTTCATGTTGTTCCTGAACGTTTTCGTTGGATGAGGTTGTCGAAATGCACAAAGGGGCCAGAAACCGGCGCCGGCCACTGTCCGGGACGGACCAAGCCGGCGAGCCCATCCTGCGCGATCCAGACGGCCGGATGGCGCAAGTCCGGCGTCCCCGCAAGCGTTAGCTGCGAATTCAGTGCATCGCCGGTGAGAAATCTCCACAATTTCGTCGGGTTGCCGGAACTGAAGTAACCAAATAGGTTCCCGCCTGCCATCCACATTTTATAGGCCGATCACTCCCTCTTTTGAGGTCGCGAATACCCCGGATTCTGGATGCCATCTCATTGATTTAACGATAGTTGCTTGCGCGAAGATATCAGCCACCCCAGGTACCCCGCGCCTCGGAAAAACCCTTCAAAAAACAGTTGACCCAGAGCCAATCTCGGTATACATTGATGAGTGCCATCCATAAAGGGCAGATTGAACTGTGCGATTTCTCGCGCCCCATCTGTCATTTCCCGCATCATATTGAGCTGAGGCTCATCCGTTGATGCCCCGGTGTGTTTTAACGTTTACCGGGATTGGGAATGCCGGGCGCATGGATTCCCAAAGCGGCAATGTGTACCCCTGATACGGCATGAAGCTGTTCGATGGCGTGCGATTGTGCTGCAATACTTTGAACTTGACGCACAATTCGAGCGTCTAAGCTTTGAGAACTGAAAAATTGGGGCAGCCCTGGTTGGCATCGGCTCCCCCTGCTGCACCGGCGGCGCCAGGTAGTTCTGACCGGGCAGGCAACTTAAAAAGGAGAGGATGCAATGCGTTCCGATTTGGTATTTGGGGCACTTTCTCATGTGTCCAATCGCTACCAGCTCTGTCAACTGGCTAGCAAGGCAACCCGTAAGCTGCACAAGCCGAATACACGGCTGCAGGACACCACGAATGAGGTCTTGGACCGCTTTCACACAGCAAATCCTGGGACCGCGTTGCCAGTAGTGGCGTCCGCGGCCCAGTCATCCCAATCTGTCGAAAGGCGCCGCGCCGCCTGACGCTCGCATCCAAAAGGGTATAGTTGATTCAGGCAACGTTTGCAAAGCCGCTTCCTGGCACAGGAGGCTGCTCTCCTCCGGCGTTTAGATCTTCATCCGCACTGATAGGGCGAAGCTTCAACCCGGCTCGTGCTCACAGCGTTTTTGAACTCCCTTCCGGTTTCCCCCTGGAGCATCTCCCCTTCGCGTACCCCTTCACAAACATCCCTCCATATTGCAGGTAAACATGACCATCGCTGAACTAAAAGAAAAGAACATCACCGAACTGAGCCGTATCGCGCGCACCTTGGAAATCCCAGGGGCCAGCGGCCTTCGCAAACAGGATCTGATCTTCAAGATCCTCCAGGCTCAAAGCGAAAAGGAAGGCCACATCTTCGCCGAGGGTGTACTCGAGATTCTGCCTGACGGTTACGGCTTCCTCCGCTCGCCCGACTACAACTATCTCCCTGGCCCCGACGACATTTACGTCTCCCCGTCGCAGATCCGCAAGTTCGATCTTAAGACCGGCGACTCGATCAGCGGCAACGTCCGGCCGCCGCATGAGGGCGAGAAGTATTTCGCCCTGGTCAAGATCGAGGCCATCAACTTCGAGTCGCCCGAAGAGACGCGCAACAAGATTCTCTTCGACAACCTGACTCCGCTCTATCCGCAGGAACGCATCAAGATGGAGACGGTCCGCGAGGGCATCAGCGGCCGCGTGATGGACCTGCTGACCCCGGTGGGCAAGGGCCAGCGCGGTTTGATCGTCGCTCCGCCTCGCACCGGCAAGACCATGCTGTTGCAGTCGATCGCAAACTCCGTTTCAACCAACCATCCCGAGGTGGTGCTGATTGTCCTGCTCATCGACGAGCGCCCCGAAGAAGTCACGGATATGCAGCGCTCGGTCAAGGGCGAAGTCATCAGCTCGACCTTTGACGAGCCGGCAGCCCGCCACGTACAAGTCGCGGAAATGGTCATCGAAAAGGCCAAGCGCCTCGTCGAGCACAAGCGCGACGTCGTCATCCTGCTGGATTCGATCACCCGCCTCGCCCGCGCCTACAACTCCATCGTTCCGCCGTCGGGCAAAGTGCTCTCGGGTGGCGTCGACTCAAATGCATTGCAGCGGCCCAAGCGCTTCTTTGGCGCGGCGCGCAACATTGAAGAAGGCGGCTCCCTCACCATTATCGCCACAGCTCTAGTCGATACTGGCTCTCGCATGGACGAAGTCATCTTCGAAGAGTTCAAGGGCACCGGTAACATGGAAATCATTCTCGACCGCAAGCTCGTGGACAAGCGAGTCTTTCCGGCCATCGACATCCAGCGTTCCGGAACCCGCAAGGAAGAGCTGCTCATCCCCAAGGACGATCTATCGCGCATCTGGATTCTGCGCAAGGTGCTCAACCCGTTGTCGCCGGTCGAAGCCATGGAGCTGCTCGTCAGCCGCCTGGAGAAGGTCCGCAACAACGCTGAATTCCTGGCCAACATGAACCAGCTCTAGGTTCCGCGAGCCGGTTAGTCCTCCGTGCAGGAACTCCTCCAGAGGTGAAACGCACGGAGTGCCTTTCAGGATTTGTCGCTCGCTGCTAAGATAATGAAGTCGTGGGGCTGTAGCTCAGCTGGGAGAGCGCCTCGTTCGCAACGAGGAGGCCAGCGGTTCGATCCCGCTCAGCTCCACCAAAGCATCTGCAGCATGAACCAGCGATCCTCGACGAAGGAGAGCGGTTGCCCCAGTCCATCTCCAAGCCTCACTCCCACCTTGAAACTCCCGTGGAAGCACTCCGTCCGCTCTGCGTCGATCTCGACGGCACGCTGGTAAAATCCGACACGCTCGTGGATTCCCTCCTGGCTCTCTTGCGCACCCATCCGGCGCTTGTGTTCAAGCTGCCTGGTCGGCTTCTTCACGGCAAGGCTGCATTCAAGGCCTTCGTCACGGAATCCATCACTCTCGATGTTGTCCATTTACCCTACAACCGCAAGCTGCTGAAGTTTCTTCAACGCGAGCGCGGACAAGGACGGGCGATTTACCTGGCTACAGGCGCGGATGTTCACCTGGCTCGCCGCGTTGCCGCACATCTGGGTATTTTCGCCGGTGTGTTGGGCTCGGACGGCGCCACCAACCTGACCGGCAGCAGGAAGCTCGACATGCTGCGACGCCACCTGGACTCTTCCGCATTCGACTACATTGGCAACGACACGCCCGATCTGCCGCTGCTGGCCCATGCCACCCAGGCGATGGTGGCGAATCCAACACTTGGCTTGCGCATCAGGCTCAAAACACGCGCGATCAAGCCTGCGCAGGAGTTCGTTGAGCACAAAGCTTTTCTGCCCTCGCTTGTTCAGGCTGTCCGCCTCCACCAATGGGCAAAGAATCTCCTCATCTTTGTGCCGCTTCTTCTGTCGCATGCTCTCAGCGCCGGCAAGCTGCTCACTGCGTTGGCGGCGTTTTGCTGCTTCTCGCTTACCGCTTCGGCGGCCTACATCGTCAACGATCTCCTCGACATTGAGACCGACCGCCGTCACCCCCGCAAGCGCCTCCGCCCCTTTGCTTCAGGAGATCTGTCAGCCTTCGCCGGGGCCTGCGTCGTGGCGACCTTTCTTCTGCTGGGGCTGCTTGGCGGCCGCTTGCTTCCCGGCGGTTTCTACGCCTGGCTGCTGCTTTACCTAGCGACAACGCTCGCGTACTCCTGGTATCTAAAGCGCCTTCCTTTGGTGGACGTGCTGGCGCTCTCTGGCCTGTATATTCTGCGGCTGTTGTCCGGCGGCGCGGCCACCTTGACGCCCATCTCCCACTGGCTGGCCGGTTTCTCCATGTTTCTTTTTCTGTCGCTCGCAATTGTCAAGCGATTTGCCGAACTGGAAAACCTGCGTGCCAGCAACTCGACGCCCAGGAATGGCCGCGGCTACTTGTTGGCGGACATGGAGCAGATGCGCAGCTTCGGCACCGCCAGCGCCTATGCCGCGGTGGTGGTCTTCGCCATCTACATCAGCGGACCCGATGTGACCAAGCTCTATCACCAGCCCCGCCTGCTCTGGCTCATTGTGCCGCTCATGATTCTCTGGCTCAACCGCGTTTGGCTGCTGGCCTCGCGGGGTGAACTCGATGAAGACCCGGTCGCCTTTGCCCTCACTGACCGGATGAGCCAGCTCATCGGCGTAGCGGTCGTTGCCATCGCCTGGTTGGCGCTCTGAGAACAGCAGATTCTCGATATCGTTGCTATCAAACTGCCATCACCGATATCAATTTGATAGCAGCCTCAAAAGCACTCAATGTGGTCGCAAGCGTTGATCAGCGGAACCTGCAGCGTGGAGTCGTGCTCACCTTCGGAGTAGATGGTAATGGTGGCCGGCTTGTAGTCCTCGGGTTTGGCGGTCATGATGTTGGGCACAAACGTCTGCGGATTGCGATCGTAGAGCGGGAACCATGTGCTCTGAATCTCCACCACGACAGTGTGGCCAGCCTTGAACACATGGTCTATGTCGTGCAGAGAGAACCGGTACTCGTGGATCGACCCACTACGCAAGGGTGTTGGCTTCTCGAATGACTCCAGATAGCGCCCGCGGAAGATCTCTTCGTTCGTCATTAACTGATAGCCACGCATCTTGGGGTCGGAGACGGATTCGTCGTTCGGATACTGGTCGATCAGCTTGATGACCAAATCGTTGTCGGTCCCGGTGGTAGCGGCATAAATGTCGGCGAGAACCTCGCCCGTCAAGACCAGGTCCTTCTTCAAAACGGGGAGCTTGAAGACGGCCAGGTCTTTGCGGTCGGTCACAAAGCGCTGATCTTCAGTCATCCAGTTGAACCATTGCGAGCCCTCGCTGTAGGTGGGCTGAATGGGGCGATGGCGATACGGAACAGGGTTTGCAGGGTCGCTGACGTAGGTAGTCTTGGCCGGCGCAGTCGGCTCGCTCCAGCTTAGCTTTCCATCTCCTTGCAGATGGAGGCTCGTCGGCTGAGATTCCTTGGGCGGAAAGTGCGCGTAGCGCTTCCACTGGTTCGACCCCGTTTGGAAGCTCGCTGTGTTTTCAAGATCAAAGCCCGACTCGTCTTTCAGGTAGTGAGCGAAGAACTTGGCCTCTATCTGGGCTCGGTACTCTTTGCCGATGGGCTCCAGGTAGTCGAGATTGCCGAGATGGCGCATCGAAGAGCCCCACGAGCCATGCCGCCATGGACCAAGAACCAGAAAATTCTCATGGCTCGTGTCGTGCAGTTCAAGCGTCGCGTACTCCTCCTGCGGACCAAACATATCTTCCTGGTCGTAATAGCCGCCTACGGTGAGCGTGGGAACGGTTACCGTAGTGAGATGATTCTCGACAGCGCGCGACGACCACGCAGAGTCGTAGCTGGGGTGTTCCAGAAAGAGCTTCCAGGTGGGCAGAGCCTTCGCGCCGTATCTCTTCGCGTCTTCGGCAAAGGAGCCCCGTTCGAGAAAGTAGTCAAAGCCGTCGCGTGTTTTGCCGTTCTTGTCTTTGCCGTAGCTGACTTCGGTGTCTTCCTTGCTTGACTCGAGGCCCATCACATAGTCGTAGCCGTAGGTCTGGCGGAAGGCGCCGTTATGAAAGAAGTCGTCGCCCAACCACACATCGATCATGGAAGCCTGGGGTGATATGGCTTTGACGGCAGGATGGGGGTCGATGCCGGCCATCATCGCAAGAAACCCCGGATAGCTGACACCGGTTACGCCGACGCGGCCGTTGTTCCCAGGCACGTTGGCCAGCAGCCATGCCACGGTGTCGTAGGTGTCGGTGCTTTCGTCGACAGCCTTTGGGTCGTGGTGGTCGGCCAGAGGCCGCATCATGATGAATTCGCCGTCGCTCTTGTAACGCCCGCGAATGTCCTCGGCAACGTAGATGTAGCCTTCCCGTGCCAGGTCGGGACGCTGCGTGAAGAAGCTCCCACGCGTGGTTCCATCTACGCCGTAAGGCGTGCGCTGCATAAGGATGGGGAGCGGATCGGCGATGTCGGCCGGCTTGAGAATGACGGCGTGGAGTTTGACCCCGTCGCGCATGGGAATCATGACCTCAGCGCGCTGGTAGTCGTGAAAGACGTGATGGACCGGTGGGCCGGTACGACGATAAGCGGCACTGTCTGACCCATCCGCGAGAACAACGCTGAGCCCCTGCCCGGAACCATCAAGAGTGAAGCGGAAGGATGTTGGTGAGTCTGGAATGACGAAGGAAAGACTCGATTCAGGCTTCAGTTCAAAAGGAACACGGCGTTCGTTTTCGTAAACGAGCTTGCCGTCCTCAACGTAAAAGCTGAGTGGGGTATCTGGCTCCACAGCATCGGTGTATTCACCTGAGAGCGCCGCGAGTTGTTCGGCGGATACTGCCGCCTGCGCGGCTTCGGCGCCCAGGGGGCGGGCAAGAGCACGCTCGGAGGACAGCAGGGAAAGGCAGAAAATCGCGACAATGATGCACAGACGAAGGCGAAAACGGTGCAAGAGAACGACCTCCTCGGAATGGTGCTAATGCGCGCGGCCGTGATGGTGGCCGTGTTCGTGGACGGCTAGCTCTTCAATGGGGACAACGCAGCCTTCCAGTTCCTCGCAACCCACATGCTCAAACTGAATGGTGGTGTGGCTGATGTGGAAATGGTCCTTGAGCACGTGATTGAGGTTGAGCAGAATGCAGGCGCTCTCCGACGGCGGAATGTCGGCGATCGTCACGTGGCAGGCCAGGGCGCGAGACTGCGACCCTAGGCTCCAGACGTGCAGGTCGTGGACGTTGATGACGCCATCCACAGCTTCCATTCCGGCTCGAATGGTGGGAAGCGAGACCCCTCGTGGAGTTCCTTCGAGCAGGATGTTCAGGGTCTCGCGAACGATCCCCAGGCTGGACCAAAGAATCAGTGCGGCGATGATCAGCGAGAGAACAGGATCGATCCAGTTTTTCCCTGTGAAAAGGATGCCCGCGCCACCGGCAATCACGGCAGCGGTCGAGAGCGTATCCCCGGCCATGTGCAGAAATGCGCTGCGCATGTTCACGTCGCGGGCCACGCCCCACAGCAAGGCGGCAATCACGCCGTTCATCACCACACCGGCAGCGGCCACAACCATCATCAGTTTGGGCTGCACGGCCACGGGTGCGCTCAGGCGGTGGACGGCTTCAAACCCGATCCACACCGAGATGACGATGAGCGTGGCTGCGTTGATGAAAGCGGCCAGCACCCCAGCCCGCTGATACCCAAACGTCTTGGAATTACTGGCGGGGCGCGTCTGGAAGTAGACAGCGGCAAAGCTGAGCAGCAGGGCCAGGAAGTCGGATGCATTGTGCCCGGCCTCTGAAAGCAGGGCCAGCGAATGCGCGCGAAGGCCGGCCACGAACGTCACGACGACGTAGGCAAGCGTGGCCACCAGCGAGATGCGCAGCACGGATTTTGTTCGCTTGGCGCCGGGCGCGGAGGGCGCCGCATGGACATGCATAGGCTCAGTGTAACCGGGGTTGGGTATGCCTTGCCACCCTAGCCGGCTTTACCCCCGTCCGGGGCGCAGGTGGCTCAGGTCGTTCGGCTCGGGGTCGTCGTAGATGGGCAGCACCGGCAGTCCAATACGCAGGCCCGACCACTCTTCAGCCACCACGATGCTGTTTTGCGGATTGCCCGGCTGAGAGCGGACGGTGCATGGGAATCCGGCCCGCACCTGCGCCGCGTCCACCACGCCGCGCATGTCAGTAATGTCCTGCGAGCACTCGTAGTCGACGCCTCCCATGCGGTAGCTAAACAGCAGCATCGTCAGGGTACGGCCATCCTCTGCGGGAACTTCAAAAACGTCGAGCAGCATGCCGTCGACCAGGCGTCCGGATTGCACCAGAAACTGCCGTCGCGCGCGCTCCAGTTCCGCGGCTGTAGGCCGCTTGCGGACCAGCATCCAGATCGCAGCGGCACCTGCGGCCGCGATCGCAACCGATCCGGCGACAATCTCCCATGTATTTGCGATGAGGGTAGTCATCTTGCAGGGCGGGACTCCACGCCTGGCTCTACGGGCTCCCCAACTAAAGGATACGCCAGCAAGTGAGCAGAGAGGCGTCAGGTTCATTGTGAGCAGCGCCTGCATTCTCGCTGCGATATACTCATACCTGCATCTTTAGAGCAGTTCCGGCCTGCCGGACGCCGATTTCCTGAGGTTTTTCCTTGATTTCCTGTAAGAGTTCAGCAGCGTCGAAGCATTCCCGAATCTGCTCAACTACCGTGATTTGCGTACGGCGCAACGGAGACGTGGTGATGGCCGCCGATGGACAGGTCACATTGGGCGACCATGTGCTCAAGCACTCGGCCAAGAAGATTCGGCGGCTTTATCAAGACAAAATTCTCGCAGGATTTGCAGGCTCCACAGCCGATGCCTTCTCGCTGTTTGGACGCTTTGAGACCAAGCTGGAACAGTATGCGGGAAACCTGAATCGCGCTGCTGTTGAATTGGCCAAGGACTGGCGCACCGACAAGATGTTGCGCAACCTCGAGGCCCTTCTGCTGGTGGCCGACAAGGGCCAGACGTTTTTGATCTCCGGTTCGGGAGACGTGATCGATCCTGACGAGCCGTTGGCCGCCATCGGGTCCGGCGGCAGCTATGCGACAGCCGCGGCGCGGGCGCTGCTTGAGAACACTGACCTCGGTGCGAGAGAGATCGCCGAAAGGGCGATGAAGATCGCCGGAGACATCTGCATTTATACCAATGATCGCATCACCATTGAGGAGTTGAAGGGCTAGCGTCACGTTGCGCTTCCCCATTTATTCATGGCCATTTATCTTCCCGCTTCCGCTGAGGAACAAGATCTCTCGCTGGACGAGTTGACTCCCCGCGAGATCGTCACCGAGCTCGACAAGCATGTTGTGGGCCAGCGCGCCGCCAAGCGCGCCGTGGCCATTGCACTGCGCAACCGCCAGCGCCGTCAAAAACTGCCGCCCGACCTGGCCGACGACATCATGCCCAAGAACATCATCATGATTGGTCCCACCGGTGTCGGCAAAACGGAGATTGCGCGCAGGCTGGCCAAGCTGACCGGGTCGCCGTTCCTCAAGGTGGAAGCCTCAAAGTTTACTGAGGTGGGTTATGTCGGGCGCGATGTTGAGTCGATGATCCGCGATCTGGTCGAGATCTCCATCGACATGGTCCGCGAAGAGCGCCTTGAAGAAGTGGAAGACCGCGCGGAGATGAACGCCGAAGAGCGTCTCCTCGATGTTCTGCTGCCGCCTCCCCCTCCCGCGCAGCCTGGTGCCGAAGGCCAGCTCACTCTGCCCGGAACGGAAAGTCATCAACGCTCGCGCGAAAAGCTCCGCCAGCAGTTCCGCGATGGCAAGCTCGACGACAGGCAAGTCGAGCTCGACGTCCGCGAACGCAACACACCACAGTTTGGTATCATCTCGAACCAGAACCTTGAGGACATGGAAATGAACCTCAAGGACATGCTGCCGAACATCTTTGGCGGCAGCGCGAAGAAGCGCAAGATGAAAGTTGCCGATGCCTTCGACTACCTCGTGCAGGAAGAAGAAGGCCGGTTGATCGACATGGATTCCGTCAACCGCGCAGCCACAGAGCGCGTCGAGTCCAGCGGCATCATCTTCCTGGACGAGATTGACAAGATCGCCGGACGCGAGGGCGGCCACGGACCCGACGTTTCGCGCGAAGGCGTGCAACGCGACATTTTGCCCATCGTCGAAGGAACCACGGTCAACACGCGCTATGGCATGGTGCGCACCGACCACATTCTGTTCATCGCCGCCGGCGCATTCCATGTCTCCAAGCCCAGCGACCTGATTCCCGAGCTGCAGGGCCGCTTCCCTATCCGCGTCGAGCTCCAGTCGCTTACCGTCGATGACTTCCTACGCATTCTTACCGAGCCCAAGGCCTCGCTCACCAAACAGTATTCGGCACTGCTTGAGACTGAAGGCGTCAGGCTAGAGTTTTCTCCCGATGCGCTCCGTGAAATGGCCGAGTTTGCTTTCAAGGTCAATGAGCAAACTGAAAACATCGGTGCGCGCCGCCTGCACACCATCATGGAGCGCGTGCTTGAAGATGTAAGCTTCCTGGCGCCGGATGTAGCCCGTCGCGCGCCCGATGAGGCGGCTGCCGCTGCGCTTTCAGAGGCAATCAAGAGCGAATCGTCCACGCCGCTCCCCTATTCGGAGCGCATGACGGCTTCCGGCCCTGAGAAGGTCTTTCTCATTGACGCCGACTATGTAAAGCAGATGGTCGCGTCCATCGTGAAGGATCAGGACTTGAGCCGCTACATCCTTTAGCTGGCACAGTTTTTCGATTGCTTAGCCAACTTGTTTCTGCTACGTTTTTCTCGTACCTCGGCAGTCCGCGGCTTGAAAGAATCAGCGGGCTCTACCTGCATTCTCCCGCTCTTGAGGGAATGTGGATGGGGGCGCTTCAAGAGCACACCGGGAAAGGTGTGCCTGCGCCATCCGAATTCCACGCAGCCTTTCCCTCGACCCTTCGCAGTTCAACGCACAGGAGAGATGCCATGAGCAATCCCGGGAATCACAACAAGATCACCTACATCGAGTTCGCATCGACCGACATCGAGCGGACCAAGACCTTCTACGCAGCTGTCTTCGGCTGGGCCTTTCAGGATTGGGGCCCGGACTACATCAGCTTCGGCGGTCAGGGCGTTGAGGGCGGCGGCTTTTACAAGGCCGATCCGCACGACGCGCCACCCAAGACTGCGCCACTGGTCGTCCTCTACTCCGCCAATCTCAAAGCAACAGAGGCCGCCGTCGTGGCAGCCGGCGGAACCATCGTTGTGCCCACGTTCGATTTCCCCGGCGGCCGCCGCTTCCACTTCTCTGACGGTGTGGGCAACGTGTTAGCCGTCTGGTCAGAGTAGTTTGGAGAAAGCAAATGCAAACTGCGGGTGCCCCAGGTCTCGCCTCTGAGACCTGGGATTCCCAAAAGCCAACAACGCCTGAAACCGCACTTCGCGCCCCGATCCCGCCTAGTTGACCGACGGCGGCAGCATCAGAGGTTTCCGCGGGCCCATTTCTTCGCGGACCAGCGTTAGCCCCAGGATGTAGCGCTCAAAGCGGTCGGAGAGCCGCGCAAACAGCGGAGCCTCCTGCTCATACTCGAACAGGTTGAACTGGCTCACGATGAAGTAGCTCTCTTTGCCCGCGCGAATCAGTTCGCCAAGGCTCGGATGGTTGCGGCGATGCCGGCGATTCGAAGCCCTTGCTTCGGGATACATGCCCGCGACGAACAGCGCGTAATCGCCAATGTGCTTGCGCACCGCGCGCTCCGCATCGAACGACGGCGCTGAGCCGTGCACCGGGTCCGCGGCAACCATCATCGCAGACAACTCTTCAATAGGCCGGCCCACCTCGTCGCGCACCTTGTACAGCTTGTCTGATTCAGAAAACTCGCAAAGCAGATGGGCCACATAGCTGGTCACGTCCGGATCGTTCAGTCCCAGCTTGCCCTCGTAACTATTCCGCACCGCTTGTTGGAAGAAGGGCTCAAGGGGATGAGTCGAGCCTGATTGAGTCGAGCCTGATTGAGACGAGCCTGATTGAGACTTTTCCTGCATACACACCTCCCGTGGCGGCTAACTGCGCGCAGCCAATCTGCTGTGAGGCGATGGCCGGTTGCTGAAGGGTGCAGCCGGAGATGCCAGCCACTGCCTGTTTGTCGTGCGTTGTCAGTTACCTTATCGGAATCCAGATGAGTTTTGTGCAGGGATAGCTAAATTTCTTGGCAGAGTAGGCTGACGATTGCAAATGCAGCCCCGCATCGCATTCCAGGAAAGAATCCGGCTTGAAACACAAAGGGCAACCCCTCCGGTTGCCCTTTGTGCCCATCAATGCGCTGCGATTACACCGTTGCAGCCGTGCGCGATTCCAGTTCAGCCAACCGCTTGGCGAGCAGCGTTTCCAGCTTGACTAGCGCGGCTGAGAAGCCTTCAATGCCTTCCTTGAGCTTGTCGGTGGCCATCCGATCCCCAGCGTGCATAGCGTCAAACGTCGCCTTGTCTACTTCGAGCTTCACAATCACAAGAGTCTTGGCCACTTCAGGATCGAGCTTGCGCGGCAGTTCGCCCTGGGTAGCTTCGAGCTCGGCCAGCAACTGCGGCGAGATGGTCAGCAGGTCGCACCCGGCCAGCTCTGTGATCTCGCCGATGTTGCGGAAGCTGGCGCCCATCACCTGCGTCTTGTACCCGAACTTCTTGTAGTAGTTGTAAACCGTGGTGACAGAGATGACGCCTGGATCTTCCGCGCCCTTGTAGTCCTTGCCAGTGTCTTTCTTGTACCAGTCAAGAATGCGCCCAACGAACGGCGACACCAGCGTCGCGCCCGCCTCTGCCGCGGCGATGGCTTGGTGGAGGCCGAACAGCAGCGTCAGGTTGCAGTGGATGCCTTCCTTCTCAAGCACTTCAGCCGCGCGAATCCCCTCCCACGTCGAGGCAATCTTGATCAGGATGCGCTCGCGGCCAATGCCAGCGTGGTCATACTGCGCAATAATCGCACGCCCCTGCGCGATGGTCGCCTCCGTGTCGTAAGACAGGCGCGCGTCCACTTCGGTCGAAACGCGTCCTGGCACGATGGCCAGAATCTTCTGCCCGAAGGCGATGGCCAGTCCCTTGAACGCCAGGTTGGCCACGGCCTCATCGCTGGCTCCCTCGCCCAGTTCCTTCCGCGCGCCAAGAATGACGCCGTCCACGATCGGCTGGTATTGGGGCATCTGCGCCGCGGCTGTAATCAGCGACGGATTGGTCGTGGCATCTTGCGGGCGAAACTTTTCCATCGCCTCAATGTCGCCCGTGTCCGCTACGACCACGGTGTAGTTGCGCAACTGCTCGAGTAGATTTTGCGGCATCATTCCTCCTGGGGAAGGGCGTTCGTCTTGAACGCATTCGGCAACAGTGTACAGCTATATTAGATGCGCGACATCAACGCCAGTTGCATTTGGCGTCAGCTTATCGCTTCAATCCGTGTCGGGTTCCACCGTGTTGGCCAGCACTCCGAGGCCGGGAATGGTCACTTCCACGCGGTCTCCAGCAGCCAGCGGCCCCACTCCGGCGGGAGTCCCGGTCAGCACCAGGTCGCCTGGTTCCAGCGTGATAGCCGCGCTAATGTACGCAAGTAGCTCCGGAATCGAAAAGATAAAATCCAGCGTTGACCCGCTCTGGCGCAGTTCGCCGTTCACCCGGGTCTCGATCGTAACTCCTACCTGGGGATCGATTTCATCGCTCACCACCGGGCCGACCGGGCAAAATGTATCGAATCCCTTGGCGCGGGTCCACTGGCCGTCCCTCTTCTGCAGATCGCGAGCCGTAATGTCGTTGGCCAGCGTATAGCCGCGGATTACGGTGCGCCAGTCGGCATCCGCCTTGAGCTTGTGCGTGCGTTTGCCGATCACCAGAGCCAGTTCCCCTTCGAAGTCCACGCGTGTCGAAGCTGCCGGCATCCGCACCACGCCTCCCGGCTCCAAAAGTGAAGACGGCGGCTTGTAGAAGAGCAGCGGTTCAGCAGGCAGTTCGTTGCCTAGTTCCTTCACGTGGTCGCGATAGTTGCGCCCCACGCAGACAATCTTCGAGGGCGTAACCGGAGCCAGCAGATCGGCAGCGCTCAGCGGCATTTGCTCAAAGCTGAAACTCCATGACGTGGCTCTCCCGTGCTCCAGACGAAACGTAAGGTCATCTTCGGGTGCCCGGGTCAGGTCCACGATCCAGGCCTCTCCCGCGCGATCCTCAACAGCGCCGTAGTGAACTTGGTCATCGAGCAGGAATCTGCAATATCTCATTGGATTGTCTCCGGACGCCGGTGAAAAAGCGCTCTATGGATTTGGTACGGTCTCATCGGCCTCGGCCGAGTACGCGCTCGCATGTCCACCCTGGTCAATGGCTGTGACGGCATAGCTGTAGGTGTGGCCCGGCTGAACGTTGGAATCGTGGAATGCAGGGCCGACAACCGGCGACACAGGCGAGATCTTTTGCCAATCCGCGCCAGCCTCTCGGCGATAAACAGCATAGCCGGCCAAATCAGCGTCGGAAACGGGCTGCCAGCTCAAATCGATGGATGCGCCCGTTTTGGCGTCCGCGGCGGTGGCTACGGCAGCCAGCCCGGTCGGCACGGCGGGTGGAAAGACGTCCACGGTTTCGATGCGCACAGGCTCGGACAGTGGCCCAGCCAACTCCAGCGTTTGTCCATCGACTGTTACCCGTGCGACACGCTGTGCGCGATACTCGTAGACCTGCCCGAAGCGGATTCCTTTATCGAAAGCCCGCTCGGAGGTTTGGCTAGCTTGATCAGCTCGTCCGTTTGATTCGACCAGAAGGGACTGTTCAAGCGGCTCTGGTTGAGAACCGGGGATCCCTGTCTCTGCCTTGGGCTTCGCTGCCGGTAGTGGAGTCAGCAGCTTCCGATGCAGGCGAATGAAAGTGGCTGCTGACTGCGGCCCTGCTTGAGTATCGGGAGTCCAGCGGAGGACCATCCCCCCCTTCCGAACCTCTACAGACAGGCCAACCACTGGCGCTGGAGCCTCGCCTGCCACGACCTGAGCAGCGTTCGAAAGCCCGGCTGAACGCCCTCGGACGTTGTTCAATTCCACAAAGTAGGCAAGCGCGCGTGGCGGGCCGTTAGCCTTGGCCGCCGGCAGCGTGTCCGTGAATGCCCCCTGTGCTCCAGGAGTCAGCATCAGGTTGCTGGGAACAACGTCGCAAGTTTCCCCGGCCTCCTTGCGGCAAATGCGAACCGGAAAACTGTCCTTGAGAAACATCTTTTCCGTATTCCTCTTCGGCATCGTCCAGGTGAGCACAACCTGGTGGCCGGTGCGGACAGCCGTCAAATCCGTCACCGGGTCAGGCAGGTTGAGCGAAGGCGGCAGGGGCGCACCAGGCGTTCCGCAACCAGTCGCAAGTAGCGCCGCAACCAGCGCGGTCGACATCACACCCCATCCCAATCTGAACACTGCTTTCATTGCCCTACCAGTCTACTGGAGCGCCGCAGACTCGACCATGTTCGAGCCCGATCAGGTGCGCAGATTGGGACGTGGACCGGCGAAAACACTGTTGCCTTCCATAGTGGCAGCCAAGCGTCCCCAATCCTGCCGCAAATGCTCATTGATCCGGTAATACCACGGGGCGCTACAATTGTCCGTCGACCGGCTGGATCAACTGGCCATCTTCAAGGGTGAACTCTAGAGGCATCTTGCGCAAGGTTGCATCCAGGTTCCCCTTCGCTCAACTCGGTCATTGAAAGGAATCCAGTCGCATGTTGATCTTTGCAGCCATCCTCGCCATCTTCGTGTATGGAATGATTGCCGCCATGCTCGGCACGATCCTGCCCGATCTGTCCGATCGCTTCCGCCTGACGCCAACCCAGAACGGAACCATCGCGTTCGCGCAGGCGGTCGGACTGATGATCGCATCGCTTGGCGTGGGCCCACTGCTTGACACCGAGGGCGACAAAGCAGGCCTCGTTCTTGGTCTGGCGCTCATCGCAATCGCGCTATTCTCCCTGCCCAGGTCAAAAGGATTCCGCAGCATCGTCCTCCTTTTGTTTCTACTCGGAGTCGGCGGCGGCATCGTGGTCACAGGCGCCAATGCGCTTGTCAGCGGCGTCAGCGAAGCGCATCGCGCCACCGCGCTCAACCTCGTCAATCTGTTTTTTGGGCTCGGGGGACTCGCCACTCCTTTCATCTCGGCCAATCTTTTTGGTAGGAAGTGGGTTCGCCTCTGCTATACCGTCGCCTCGCTCACGGTCGTCGCGCTCATGATTCAAGCCATCACGAATATGCCCGCCGCATCTGGAGCCGCGGGCTTTGTTGTAGCCGATGCGGGCTCCGTCCTCGGCCGCCCTTTGCTCTTCATGCTCGGCTTCTTCCTGTTTCTCTACGTATCCTGCGAAGTCGGTGTGTGGAACTGGCTTCCTCGCCATCTCATTGCCCAGGGCATCCCGGAATCGCGCGCCCTCAACATCCTTTCCCTCGGATTCGCGCTTGGCCTGCTCATCGGCCGTGTCGTGGTCTCTCCGATTCTCATCCGCGTCCCCGCTGTCACGGTCACACTGGCGGCTTCGGTTGCTATGGCGGTGACCACGTTCCTCATGCTCCGCACCTCCAAACCCACTGTCGCGTTTGTCCTCGTGTTTATCGCTGGCCTTTCCATGGCTCCGGTCTTTCCCACCACCCTCGCTATCGTCGGCAACGCCTTTCCGCGCATGTCCGGCACGGCCATCGGTTTTGTCATTACCTGCGGTTGGGCAGGACTCGCCGTCAGTTCCCGCCTCATCGGCGCAATCGCTGGCGGCGATCCCTTACGACTCAAGAAAGCTCTCCTCCTCATTCCCGCTTCGGCCGTCTTGATGGTCGGAGTCAACCTGGCCATCTGGTCTGTATTACGCTAGGTCGAACACCGGTCTCGTAGAAGGCGAGCTCAACATCTGGGTCGCCTTCAGGCGACAAGTCGAATTCAAGCCCCGATGCACCGCCGCTGCACTCATTTTTGGCGCACGGTTCTCTGATCCCTGATCCCTTTCTTGTGGCACAATATCTTAACTTTCACTTTTCCTTTTTTTATCGCTCGGAAGGAATTCTGCCATGGGAAATCTCTCGATAGTCGAGGCAGTTCAAGCTCTGGCCGCCGGCCCTCAAGTGCATGCAAACATGCAGGTCACGAAATTGGTTGAGACAGCATTGCTGCGCGGAGAAGGCCGCATGGCGGCCAATGGCGCTTTTGTGACAAGCACCGCCCCCAGAACCGGCCGCAGTCCCAGAGACAAATTCATCGTCGATGATGAAACAACCCACGCCACGGTCAACTGGGGCCGCGTGAACCAGCCCTTCTCCCCGCTGCGCTTCGACGCCCTCCTGGAGCGCGTCCTTGCACATATGCGGGAGCGCGACCTTTTTGTCCAGGATCTCTACTCCGGAGCGGACCCAGACTTCCGGCTCCCCATCCGCATCATTACCGATTATGCCTGGCACGCCCTGTTTGTCCGCCAGCTCTTCATCCGGCCGGAACCAGCCGAATTGGCCGCACATACACCGGAATTCACCGTCATCGCCGCGCCTGAGTTCGAAGCCGTTGCCGAGCGCGACGGAACCCGTACCGGCGCATTCATCCTTACCGACTTCACCCGCCGCATCGTGCTCATTGGCGGCACAAAATATGCCGGCGAAATCAAGAAATCCATTTTCGGAATTATGAATTTCCGCCTCCCCCACCTCGACGTGCTCCCGATGCATTGCTCCGCGAATGTCGGCGTCGAGGGTGTAACCGCGTTGTTCTTCGGACTCTCCGGAACCGGCAAGACCACGCTTTCTGCCGATCCGCAGCGTAGCCTGATCGGAGACGACGAACACGGCTGGAGCGCCAACGGCATCTTCAACTTCGAGGGCGGCTGCTACGCCAAATGCGCCGACCTCAGCGAAGAGAAGGAGCCGCAGATCTTCCATGCCATCCGCTTCGGCTCCGTGCTTGAAAATGTGGTCCTCGATGCATCCACCGGCCAACCCAATTACTCCGATATTTCTCTCACTGAGAACACCCGCGCCGCTTATCCAGTCGACTTCATCGACAATGCCGTCGTCCCCGGTGTAGGCGGGCATCCCCCCAACGTGTTCTTCCTGGCCGCCGACGCTTTCGGCGTCCTGCCCCCCATCGCGAGACTCACCCCCGAGCAGGCAATGTACCACTTCCTCTCCGGCTATACGGCCAAGCTGGCTGGAACCGAGGCC
>OBLU010000665.1_pt1 | contig 32112 bp, 23 predicted proteins | sample 1518681 | NCBI WGS metagenome assembly OBLU01 (sample SAMEA3539304, study PRJEB22396) | soil metagenome | biome: tundra; feature: field; material: soil | place: USA | collected 2010-05 | depth 0.15 m
CGTTCGACTTGCTGAGCCTCTCGAGCAGGCTGAGAAACTGTGCACTGGCCTCCCGCCGGAAGATCAGGACTTGTGCGACATTCTCGCAGGCCGTGCTGGTTCCAGCGTGATAAGACACGGGGACGGCAATGACCGGCGACGAAATGTCGCGCAAGTGGAAGGCGACCGGGCCGTCGTCCCACTTAAGGGAATAACACTGGCGGGACCCCACGCCGCCGAGTACCTCTTCAAGGTCAACTATCCGGCTCGCGGCACCGGCCTGGAGCAACGGCGCACAGGACGGGGGGACCTCCACAGACTCAACGAGTTCTGAGAGCACACGCAAAGACTTTTCATGAGAATCGCGGTAGGCGACGTCTCCCAACAGTCGCGGAATGGCTGCATCCATCAAAGATATGTCGCACTCGACAATCACGGCTTGGGAAAGTGGGACGCTGAGAGTCTTCTCGATCCACTCCGTGTGCTGGTCGATGGCATGCCGGATCAGGGCGGGGCGCGCTGCGAATTCGTTCGTCAACATTTCCATCAGGTTCCTCCGGTACAGCTGCCAAATCTTACGAGGTCAAACCATCCCTTATACCTCCACTCTGTGGAGCTGAGGCCATATCGGGAAGTTTGTTTCTGGACTTGCGACGGGACCACGGAATCGAGACCGCAAAATGCTCTTCCGGTATCCGCACATCTGCGGAGCCGACATGAAGTTGCCGATATCCTGCGCAGTTCGGCGGTTCCAACCATCGAGTTTCGAGCCTCGATCGTCATCGGCTCAGGAAGCCTCTCGTTTGAAATGATTCGTGCGCTGGTACAGCGCCTGCCGGTCATGATTTGCCCGAGATGGGTTGAGGTCAAAGCGCAGCCGATTGCGATCGAAGATGTCGTCGCGTATCTTGTGGCCGCGCTGGAACTACCTGTCGAACGGTCGGCCATCTTTCAGATCGGCGGTCCTGATCAGGTCAGCTATGGCGAAATCATGAAAGAGTACGCGCGGCAATGCGGATTGCGGCGATGGATGATCCCAGTGCCGGTTCTGACACCGCACTTGTCGAGTTTGTGGTTGGGCCTGGTCACTCCCATCTATGCGCGCGTTGGCCGCAAGCTGATCGAGAGCATGAAAAACCCAACGCTGGTCCGCGATCAGTCGGCGCTGACAGTCTTTCCTATTCAGCCAATGGGTCTGAGAGAAGCCGTCGAGAGAGCCCTTCACCATGAAAACCTGGAATATGCTGCGACTTTCTGGTCCGACGCTTTCTCCTCCAGCGGAAAGCCCACGTCCTGGGGCGGAGTGCGGTTCGGGACCAGGCTGGTCGATTCCCGGGCCACGCAGGTGTCCGTTGCTCCGGCCCTGGCCTTTGCGCCCATCCAGCGGATTGGCGGTTTGACCGGATGGTACTTTGCCAGCTTTCTGTGGCAGATTCGAGGCTTCTTCGATCTCCTTGTGGGAGGCGTGGGGCTGCGCCGCGGCCGCCGTGATCCTCATACGCTCGTCGCTGGAGATGCTCTGGATTTCTGGCGCGGCGAGAGTTTTGAACCGGGTCGCAGGCTGAACCTTGTGGCGGAGATGAAAGTGCCGGGACGTGCGTCGCTTGCTTCCCCTGAATGCAACGGGCTTTCGGATCCGAGGCCAAAGCAAGCAGTTTCCGAGTGAATGCTCTCAAGTCGAGTTCATGGAAGCCCGCTCGCGTTGGCAGCAGATGGTTCACCTCGTAGATGCCAGAACTCTTCATCGCCTTAAGGACAGACACGGAGATCCCAAGACGCTTCGCTGCCACCCTAACTCTGTATATCTCTCCTGGGCAGGTTCTCGGGATCGAGACATGATCGCTGGTCATGGACGCCAATCGAGGAGATAGGGTCTGTCATCGGACCCTCGGTAGACGCATCAGTCAGAGCCCGCGGGCGAGTTCTGACAGGCTTGATCGTCTCTGCCTTCGCAGGCGCCTGCTCGGATGTTTCCCGGTAGCGGGCGATACGTTTGTGCGTTCGCGTGCGTTTGAGCTTGAGGCTCTCATCGATCAGATGGGCGATCTCGTCCTTCGCCTGCAGCCAGCCGTCGACGCCATCCTCCTTATCGAAGTGCTGTCTTTGATAGTTCTTTATCACCTTGTGCTGCCAGAGGCTGATTCCGCTTGCGTACTCACGGTCCAACGCCGGCACGGTGTAAGCCTTCGACGTTTTGGGTGACCCGATATCGCTTTCATTGATGCGGATCTCGACTGTTAGCTTCTTCCCCTCTTTACGCTGGAGTTCTATCAGTTCGGGTGAGTTATAAAACAGACCCTCAAACTCGATCCCCTTATGGGAAAGAGAACGTGATTCCACGCGGCCCATGACGACATCAAGCTGCGTCGTCTCGTCCGGCAACCGGATGTCTTCCGGCCTGATGCTCGATGTCCACATCTTGGCGGGCGTCGTTTGCAGTGATCGGTAAACCTGCTGATGGTAGACGTCGGCGAACCGATTTGCGCGTTCATCTGGAGATGCCGGACACGTTCAGGATCGACCCTTCCGAGAACACTAGGAGACTGGCTGCTTAACAACACCTGAGCTTTCGCGTTCTTCGCCAATCTCGTCAGCAGAGCCAAAATTCGACTCAGATAATGAGGCGCGAGATGATTCTCTGGCTCCTCTATTGCAAACAGCGTCAACGCAGGAAGCGCAGAGGTATCGAGATCGAAAAGAGAACCGGGCGCACTCGTTCCTAGTTGTTGTTCTAAGCTGAATCTGGCGCCCACGAGAGAGAAGTAGACATAGCAGCCGTGTCTCGGACATCTGTTCCCAAGCCAGATGGTTGCCCGCGTGGCATTGCGGTCGCGGCAGCTCTGAGTCACGCCATCTCCGGCATGGTCTTCATCATCGTTAGGAACGTGGCCACCCATCGTTCGCCGGGGGGCGAGCCCTGAGTTGAGCGGCCATGAGCCGTAAGGTGTGCGGCCGGAAACTCCAGAAATCGGGCTCCAGAGACTTCCACACCGAATTCTGAGCCGTAAGAGGCCAAGATAGCATGATTCGGCCAGCTGACGACGGTTCGGATGACGCAGGTGCAATTCGGAGTCTGCGACTTTTTGGACCCTCCCCCTCCGAAAGTGTCCAAAACGGATGAAATTCTCAACATTCTGGTCCCCGAAAGCAGCGCCATGCCCTGGTATCCGGTATTCACCTACAGAACATCGATGCGGCATGGTCTCGATCATGCTGAAACCTCAGACCTTAACCAGGAGAGCACTTCATGAATGAGCTCACTAAGAAACCCGGGAAGCCGAAGTACTTGCGTCGGCTTCAAGCGACTGTGCACGTCATGGCAGCCTATCTCAACCTGACGGACGCCGACCGTCAACAGTTTGAACAATTCCTCGCACTTCAGGTGTACGGAGATCCGGAGACCACCTCGTATCTTCACGTCGTCTGCGCCAAGTACGTCGTAGATAGCCAGCGAGTGTTACTTACGCAAGAACGCTGCGCCATTTATGGCGCCTGGGCTATATGGGATCGGGAAGTCAAGAGGTCTCATCTGGCTCACGTCCACCACCGTGAAGCCATCAAGGACATGTTGAGCGCCTTGATCCAGTACAAGACTGAGAGCCCCTTGAGTGAAACCGTACTCCGGGCGGCTGCCGAGACGGCAATGTTCTGGGCACGCTGGGATGAAGTGTATCTTGGCCAGTTACGCAATTCCGGCACCAAGACCACGGCAGCCTACAATGCGGAGCTCGCAGAACTTGCGCTCGCAAAGCATTGTGATGGAGACACCTTGGGCAGCATGGCACGCTGGATGTAACTCTCGCCGATGCACTCCAGACAAAGGGGTGCATCGGTTTCCATCCTTTCTCAGAGGCATGTGCCTTCATCATCCCCACGGCCTACGTCACCAAATTGCACGGCCAGAATCCCGGCAGAAAACACGGGGATTTACAAGACTCGACTTCGAGATCCCTCTACAGAACGCTATTCTGCCCCCATCCGGGTGGCATTCCGTTCACATCTTTAACCTTGTGAGGCCACAATGCCCGATGAACTCGAAAACAAACTCCCGCTGACCGCCGGAGGAGAAGTACAACCACCTACTGACTTCGACGGGGGAGAATGCTTTGTTCCGATCATTCTCCGGGTCCCGTTCCACTCCGCGCCCAAGCCCATCCCAAAACCCGAGCAGTCACCGTTTGCACGCGCGTTCGACACATTCTGGCGCGATCAAGGCTGGGGCGTCCCACCCCCGCCTCGCATGACCCCGAAGACGGGGATTTCGGCTCCCGTGGCGGACGACGGGGTCGTCACCTGCATCAAGCGGAGCGTCTTGACGCAGATGCCCCTGACAGAGGATTCCGCCGAATCTGTCGCGTTCTGAGGGAACTGAGCACCCCAGAGCCTCCGGCGTGTTGATGCTGGGAAGCTCTCAAGTGTCAGTATTCCAGAAAGGCCAGGCCGGCGAACGCCCTGAGCAGTTACGGATCCAAGACAAGATTTTCCGAGAGCCTACGGGTTCGAGTCGGGAGTCCGCCATCACCACGCCGGTGGACTCAGGAAGTGCCCGGAGCAGGTAATTCCGGAATTCTTCAAGAGATTAGGCCCGCCGTGGTCCTGCGCTGGGTATTAACAAGAGGACAACTTTCGGATCACGGAACTTGCTCAGCGTCAACGAATCAATGGGAAGTGTTCCCGTACGCTCACTCGGGACGCATGCAAGAAGAAGGGAGATGGATGGGAAAGAAGGAGACTGGGTCGCCTGCAGGAAGGGGGAGGTCATGACTCCGGCGGCGCGACCGTCCTCCCGATGGAGGCACGAAAGAACGAATCTCAAAGTTTCTTTGACCGATAAACATCGCCATCGAACTTTATCCGGTATTCACCTGTATGAAGAAAGGCCAATGCTCTTCAGGAACGTGACTCGAACCACCCTTGTTGGCAAGAAAACAATAGTGATTTCCGAGTTCGAGCTACGGGACATATAGGTAGTTGCCCACGGTGAACCCGGTGCAGTGGTTTAGGTCGGTAGGAGAAAGGTGATGACATGCAAGACAATGCCGTAGCAACGATAGACGACACCTCGAACTTGTCTCGAGCCAGTGCCGCGCCACAGGCGGAGGTGCCCCTCGAGCTGCTTGTGACGCCCGTGGCAGCGCCGGAGGACGTGGTGACGGCGGAGGGCCTGGTGTTGTCCACGAGTGCGAAGGCGGAGCCGGAGCCTATCGTGCCGCCCAAGGGCCAGTCCAGCGCCGGCGCCTCGGACGACCTACCGGCCGACACTGCGGCGAGCGTCGTCGCGCCCCCGGCTGCTGAGGCGATCCAGTTGATAGAGGGAGGATCCGAGAGGTTACGTGGCGACAGCCATACGAACATCTCTCTGATGAAGCCCAAGGTGGCGGTTGGAGCTGCCCACGTCACCACCTTCAAAGAGATCATCAAACGAGCAGAAGGCGTACGTTTCTCTTCTTTCGTAACTCCGCTTCCAACAACATGGAGCGCGTACGGCTCGACGGAACAACTCTTCACCCAAATGCGGATGGCCATTGCCGAACAAGCACTTCTCTCCGACCAGGCTAGCTCGCTTCTTGCCTATTGGTCTTTATCCAGTTGGTTCCCGGACGCCATGCCGCTCGCTCCCGTCCTGGCGCTCAATGGATCTGCCGAAGATGGGGATCGGGTCCTCCGTACCCTCGGCAACCTCTGTCGCAACCCATTGCGGATGCTGGGGATCAACATCCCCGATCTACGGACAATACACTGGGATCCCTCGCCCACCCTGCTCTTCTACGAGCCGACTCTCACGACGCCGAAGGCGACGTTCCTCGGCTGCTCCGCGCGCAGGGGTTATCTGCAGGGACGCTGGAATCAGTACAAGGACTTCTACGGCTCCAAGGCCATCTACCTGGGGGAGGATATGACCGTCGGCGGGAAGCTCCAGTGGAGCCTCCAAGTAAACGTTACCGCTACGACAGCGACCGGAGTACGGACGGCGCCGCCGTTGACGGACTCGACCGTGCAGACGCTGCAGAATCAGCTCCTCGGGTATCGCTTCAAAAACCTGATCCAGGTGGAGAACTCGACGTTCGATGCCCAGGGTTTGCCCGCAGACATTCGGCCCATTGCGAACGCCTTGGGCGCATGCCTGGTTGGCTCACCAAAGCTTCAAGACGAACTAATCTCCTTGCTCGCTCCGCAGGTCGAGCAGCGGCTCGTGGACCGGTCGAGCAGTCTCAAAGGGATGACCATCGAAGCGATTCTCTCTCTTGCCCATCAGGGGCAGTCGAAGCTCCTCGCCGGCAACATCGCCACGCAGGTGAACTGCATCGCCAAGGAACGTGGCGAGCTGATGGTGTTCAAGCCGGAGAACATCGGCCATGCGCTGAAAATGCTGGGTCTGGTCACACAGCGGCTGGGAAAGGATGGCCGTGGGCTCGTGGTAGATCAGCCAACTCTGATCCGGGTCCACGAACTTGCCCAGGTGCATGGTGTAGGTTTGGACTTTGACGACACAAACCTGCACCGCCCGCTATGCGCAGAAAATAAACGGGTTATGTAGGTTATGCAGGTTATGCACGATTTTTGTGTTCGTTAGAATCTATCTTGTGGGCGGCCGGCCAAGGTCGATACCCGTTCATAATTAAATAATTCATTCTAAATGGCTTGCGCCGACTTCAGCCTTATGGGGTGTTGACTTCAGGGTTATGGGGTACAACTTCAGACTTATGTGTAAACCCACAGCGGGAGTTGCAGGGAATGGCCGGTGAAGCAAGAGCGAAAATTAATTTGACGAAAAGGCTTGCGGTTCGCTTTTTATTCGCTACAATCGGCGCATGGCAATTACGCGGCGGCAAAAAGAAGTGATTGATTTCCTCTCCAGCTTCACGCAGAAGAATGGGTACTCCCCGTCGTATGAGGAGATTGCGCACGGGCTGGGGCTGACCTCGCTGGCCACGGTGCACAAGCATGTGACCAACCTGCAGAACAAGGGGCTGCTGCAGCGGGCACATAACCGCAGCCGGTCCATCGACGTGCTGCCTCCGCGGTCGAGCAAGAAGGGCTTCGACCGGCTGCCGTTGCTGGGGAGGATTGCGGCCGGCAAACCGCTGGAGGCGATTGAGACGGCCGAGAGCATTTCGCTGGCGGACATTATCGGCAACCGCGAGGTGTTCGCGCTGGAGGTGCGCGGGGACTCCATGCGGGATGAGCATATTGTGAGCGGGGATTATGTGCTGGTGGAGCGGACGCGAACGGCGCGCGAGGGCGAGATTATCGTGGCGCTGGTGGATGGGTCCGACGCGACGCTGAAGCGTTTCTACCGTGAGGGCGGGATGATCCGGCTGCAGCCGTCGAACCGGGAGATGCAGCCGATCTTCGCTCCGGCGGCGAACGTGACGATCCAGGGGAAGGTGCTGGGCGTGCTGCGCAAGTACGTGTGAAAGGAAGCGGGATTCTTTAGAGGTTGTAGGTGAGGTCGCCGTTGTCGCCTTTTTTGAGGAGGCGATTGTAAGCGTTGTTCACAATTCCGTAGCACTCGCAGGACTTGGCAGTGAGCGCGGGGCGATCGAGGATGTGGATGCGGCCGCGCGAGTAGCCGATGATGCCGTTGCGCTGGAGGTCGCCGGCGGCAACGGTTACGGTTGAACGCTGGACGCCGAGCATCTGGGAGAGGAATTCCTGGGTGAGATGGAGGAACTCGGATTCCATGCGGTCGGCTGAGCTGAGCAGCCAGCGGGCCAGGCGGGACTCGACCTCGTGCATCCGGTTGCAGAGCACCGATTGGGTGATCTGCACAAGTTGCAGATACGCGAAGGCATGTACCAGCTTCTGCAGAGTTCCGCCCTTGAGGAACTCGGCGCGCACAACGGAGGAGCGGATGCGATAGCCATCGCCGGCACCTTGCATGATGACGGAGTGAGACATCTGGGGTTGATCGAGAAGCGCGGGCAGGCCGGCAAAGCCTTCCCTGCCGATGAGGCCGACCTCAACCTGCTCGCCCTTTTCGGTGACGGCGTCGGTTGAGATTAGTCCGGTGTTGAGGAAATAGAGAAACTCGATGGGCTGGTTGGGCTCAGAGAGGCGCTTTTCGAGGGGCAACTCCATGGGGACCAGGTGCTTCGCGAGCACAGCGAACTCGTCGGCGGGCAATTGCGACAGCATGCAATTGCGCGGTTTCGTCGAGTTCATTGGCGGCAAAATATGGCCGGTAGGCACAACAGCTCCTTTGGCGAGGTTGATTCCTCTGGCCGCAAGAACCGTGCCCCACGATAGCGGGACGTTAGCTGCGATTACCTTTCAACATACGACGGATGGACGACATATGTCTGTGTAGTACCGCACATAAGGCGTTTGAAATCTGAAATATCCACTGAGAGAGGCGGTTGGGGCTGACGTTAGAGCGGCGCGTCGGATTACCCGGCAGCTTCCCCTGAAATCCTGCGATCGGCGTGAGCGGTTTAGAATGACGACTGGCCCCCTCGCGTCCGTGCTCCCCGTCCAACAGCAGGCAGTCGGCAAACAGTTCAAAGGGAATTTCAGGCCGGAAAGTGTCCCCCAATATCCATGCATCGCTGGTCCCAGCTCTTTATTCCGACTCTTCGCGAAGCTCCGACCGACGCGGAGGTAGCAAGTCACAAACTTCTGCTCCGCGCCGGCTATGTTCGCCAACTTGGCGCAGGGCTGTATTCGCACCTCTTCCTGGGCAATCGGGCGCTGAACAAGATTGTGGCGATCGTGCGGGAGGAGATGGACACGATTGGGCAGGAGTTTCACCTGCCGGCGCTGAACCCGCGCGAGGTGTGGGAGGAGAGCGGACGCTGGGCCGGCATGGGCGACAACATGTTTCGGCTGAAGGACCGCAAGGGCGCCGAGTTGTGCCTGGCCATGACCCACGAAGAGGTGATGACGTCGATTGCGCGCTCGGAACTGCGGAGCTACAAGCAACTGCCGCAGATCTGGTATCAGATTCAGACCAAGTTCCGCGATGAGCCGCGGCCGAAATCCGGGCTGCTGCGGGTGCGGCAATTCCTGATGAAGGACGCGTACTCGTTCGATATCGACGAGGCGGGGCTGGACGAGAGCTATGCGAAGCACGACCAGGTGTACCGGCGGATCTTTACGCGGTGCGGGCTGGAGTTTCTGGCGGTAGACGCGGATTCGGGGTCGATGGGAGGATCGGCGTCGCAGGAGTTCATGGTCTACACCGATGCAGGCGAAGACCTTATCGCGAGTTCGGCTTCGGGATACGCGGCGAATGTGGAGAAGGCGACTTCGAAGCTCGGGCTGATTGAGGACCTGGCAGCGACGGGGGATGGTGCACCGGAGGAGGTTCATACGCCGGGGCAGCGAACGATTGACGAGGTTGGCGCGTATCTGGGAGTGGAGCGCGTCCACCAGATGAAGACGATGGCGTATACGGTTGAGCATTTCGACTCGGACGAGAAGCAGATCAAGGTGGTGGGCAAGACGCGCGCCCTGGTGGCGTTTCTTCGCGGAGACCACCAGATCAACGAGACAAAGCTGGGGGCCATTGCAGGCGGGGAGTTGCGGCCGATGCAGCCGGAGGAGATTGCGGCGACGTTCAACGCTCCGGCCGGTTACCTTGGGCCCCTTGGATTGACGCCTGCGCCGCACCCGAAGAAGCCTGGGACGCTGGTGGTGCTGGACGCTGCTCTGGAAGGGCGGGCCAACCTGATTGCGGGAGCGAACAAGGAGGAGTACCACCTGCGCAACGTGACTCCGATGCGGGACTTCAAGCCGACACTGGTGGCGGACGTCCGCAGCGTGAACGAGGGCGAGCCGGATCCGATGGGCGGCGAGCCGCTGCGGATTGGCAAAGCGGTGGAGATCGGACACATCTTCAAACTTGGTTACAAATACTCGAAGTCGATGGGCGCAAGCGTGCTGAACCGGGACGGCAAGGAGACTATGCCGATCATGGGCAGCTACGGGATTGGCGTGGAGCGGATTTTGACCGCGGCAATTGAGCAGTCGGCGGGGAGGTTTGCGGCGCAGGGGCAGACGGATGCCTACGCGCTGCCGCCGTCGATTGCGCCGTTCCAGGTGGTGGTGACGATTACAAATGTGCGCGAGGCGGAGTTGCTGGCAGCAGGAGAGAAGATTGCGCAGGAGATGACCGGCGCTGGAATCGACGTGCTGCTGGATGACCGCGACGAGCGCGCCGGCGTCAAATTCAAGGATGCCGAGTTGATTGGCGTGCCGTTCCGCATCGCCATCGGGAAAAAACTGGCCGAGGGCAAGGTGGAGTTGCTGAACCGCCTGACGAACCAGACTGACGACATACCGGTGGGCGAGACCGTCCAACATTTGCGCGCTGCGCTAGACACGATTTGATGTTCGGGCTTGATGCCCGACCTGCGCCGCGTTTTTTTCTTCTTCTTCTATGGCTATTAAATTGAAACTCGGCAAAAACGGTAAGTCGTCCACAGGTCGCGGAGGGCACGCCCTGCTGCGCGGCGTGCTGATCGTGGTGCTCGCGTGCATGCTGGTCGGCGCGATTGTGTTCGGCACGATGTACTTCAAGTACGAGAGGATTGTCGACGAGCGGCTGGCGTCCGGCCCGATCTTTGCCAGCGTTTCGCAGGTCTACGCCGCACCGCGTGAGGTTCGCGTGGGACAGCACCTTTCCGTTTCCTTCATCGCGCAGGACCTGCGCAGGGCAGGATACAACGCCAACCCGCAGCTGGGCACGTTCACGGTGAATGGCAACAGCATTCAGATCAAGCCTGGTCCGCAGAGTTATCACTCAACCGACGGCGCGACGATTACTACAGGATCTTCCAGCGGCGGGGACGACGTTGCGAATTCGGGGAGTGACACGACGGTGCAGTCGATCATTGCCGACAATGGGGCGCCTCTGGCGGCGTATCAACTGGAGCCGCAGTTGATCACGGCTCTGTCGGAGGACAAGAACAGGACGAAGCGCCGGCTGGTGACGTACAAGGAGATTCCGCAGAACATGGTGCAGGCGGTGCTGGCGATTGAGGACCGCCGCTTCTTCGAGCATGGCGGGGTGAACTACGCTCGCACGGTGAAGTGCGCGGTGCAGGACATTCTTGCCCACCACATGAATTGCGGCGCCTCCACGCTGACGCAGCAGCTTGCACGAGGATTTTTCCTGACTCCCGATAAGACGATCTCGCGCAAGATTGCCGAGTTGATGATCACGTTCCAGTTGGAGGCGCGCTTCAGCAAGCAGCAGATCTTCGAGGACTACGCGAACCAGGTGAACATTGGGCGGCGCGGATCGTTTGAGATCAATGGGTTTGGCGAGGCGGCGCAGGCGTTCTTCGGCAAGGACCTGAGTCAGCTCGATCTTGCGCAGTGCGCGACGATTGCGGGGCTGATCCAGATTCCGAGTTGGCGCAATCCGTACATTCACCCCGATCGTGCAATTGCGCGGCGCAACGTAGTGCTGGACGCGATGGTGGACACCGGAGCCATCAGCGCTGCGCAGGCCGATCGCGCGAAGGCCGAGCCACTGCGGCTGGCGGCGCCGAACATCGATGCTTCTGAAGCGCCCTACTTTGTCGACCTGGTGCATGATCAGTTAGAAAAACGGATTGGGGACCAGGAGTTGGGGCACGACTCGCTGCGGATTTATACGTCGCTCGATCCGGACCTGCAACGCGCGGCCTCCGACGCTGTGGACGCCGGCATGAAGAATGTGGACGACCTGGTAAGGAAGCGGCACAAAAAGGGCGACACGGACATCACGTATCCGCAGGTCGCGCTGGTTGCGATCAACCCGCATACGGGTCAGATTCTTGCGTTGGTGGGCGGGCGGAACTACGGCATTTCGCAGTTGAACCACGCTACGGCGGAGCGACCCACCGGGTCCATCTTCAAGCCATTCGTCTACGCTGCCGCATACAACACCAGCTTGAACGGCACGAGCCTTGGCGACGAAGGTGTGTTTACGGCGTTGACGAAACTGGACGACGATCCGCGGACTTTCATGTTCGATGGCAAGCCTTACGATCCGGGCAACTTCGAGAGGGGCGAATTTCCCGGCATGGTGACGGCTGCGACCGCCATCGCTCATTCGCTGAACATCGCGACCATTGGACTCGCTGAGCAGATTGGGTATGAGAATGTGGCCGCGCTGGCGCGGTCGGCGGGCGTGACGAACGCGCGGGGCACGCCGTCGGTGGCCATTGGAACGTACAACGCTACGCCGATTGACATGGCGGGGGCGTACACGGTTTTCGCCAACAACGGCGTTCATCTGAAGCCGTGGATGCTGGCGAGCGTGCGGAACGCCAACGGAGACATCGTCGCCGACTTCGCACCGGAGGCGAAGCAGGTGCTGGATCCGCGGGTTGCGTATCTCACCCAGTCGCTGCTGCAATACACGGCGACCTACGGCACCGCCGCCGCCGTGCGCGCTCATGGATTTACGGCTCCGGCGGCGGGCAAGACAGGCACATCCCACGATGCGTGGTTCGCAGGATACTCTTCCAACCTGCTCTGCATCATCTGGGTCGGCAACGACGACTATACGGATATCTCGCATGGCCTGACCCATTCGTTGCAGGGCGCGGATACTGCTGCGCCCATCTGGGCTGAGTTCATGAATCGCGCCATCAAACTGCCGCAGTACTCGGACATGAAGTCGTTCAGTCCGCAGGATGGCGTGCAGGTCATTCCTGTCGACAAGAACACGTGGCTTCCGGCTGACGATAGCTGCCCCGAGGATTACACGCTGGCGTTTCTGGATGGCACGGTGCCCAGCAACACTTGCAGCCACATGGGGGCGTCTCCGCAGACCCTGATTCAGGGGTTGCTCTCGAACAGCGGGAATAGTCCAAACGGGACGCCGGCAGCACAACCACAGGATGCGACCGAGCCCGCGCCCAAGAAGAAGAACTTTCTGCAGAAGATCTTTGGCGGCGGCGACAAGCCCGCTCCTGCGCCACCGCCGCAGTAGTCGCTTCAGGCTGCTTTGAACATGAACCGTGCGGCCAGTGCGCACGAAGCTACGAGCGCGCAGAAGTAGGCGAACAAGTCTCCGTGCGCGGCGTAGAAGGTGACATCGTGCTCATAGTCGAAGGCGACGCGAAGGCTGGTCATGATGTGTCGCGGTGCGGCGACAACGACGCGGCCGTATGGATCAATGGAGGCTGTCACTCCGGTGTTGGTGGCGCGCAGCACCCAGCGATGGTTTTCGATGGCGCGCATGCGCACCATGTTGAGGTGCTCCCAGGCTGCGCTGGTGTCGCCATACCAGCCGTCGTCGGAGATGTTGACGAGGACGTCCGCGCCCAGATTTTCGAATTGGCGAATCTCATCTCCGAAGATGGATTCATAGCAGATGAAGGTGCCGTAGGTGTGCCCGCCGGTTTTGAAGATCTTCCTCTGTGTGCCGGGCTCGAATAAGCCGACGTCCTGGAGGAGGCTTCCCGCAAAGAAGAATAGCTTCTTGTAGGGGGTGTACTCGCCGAACGGAACCAGATGCATCTTGTCGTAGCGGCCTACGAAGGTTCCGTCCGCTGCAATGAAGTCGGCCGAGTTATAGTAGGTCCGGCTCCCTTCCGAATCTTGATCCAGGCCAATATTTCCCACGATGATGGGGGCATTCGCGGCGCGTGCGAGTCTGGACATGGTCGCACGGAATTCAGAGTCGATCTCAAAGAACTGGTTTGGAGCTTCCGGCCACACGATGAGGTTCGTAGGCTGCGCAAAGCGCGCGCCGTTTGGATCGCCGCGCTGTTGCTGAGTAACGGAGCCAACACAGTGAGTCGATGGAAGCTCAGGTATTCCGTAACAGGCATCCGCCGGCGGGAATAAAGTGGACTCCGAGAACTTCTGCAGCATCTCGCTTTTTGTAAGTGGTGGTCCCGCGGAGGCCGCGGCCGCACCTACTTCGATATTCTGCTGTACGAGGGTGGCTATCGCGGAAGTGCCCTGCTGGAGAGGCTTCTGCGTATGCCTGAGAGAAACGACATACAAAAAGGCGAGGAGAACGCCAGCCGCGACCAGGATGGTTCTAGTAAAGGGACGTTGCTTGATCGTGATGCGAATCAGCCACAATGCGTTCACGGCCACAATTATGAAGGAGATTCCATAGGTCCCAGTAAAGGGAGCTAGTTGTGTAAGCAGGGGATTATCCACCTGGGTGGTGCCCAGCAGGTCCCACGGGAAACTGGTAACTCGTGCGCGCGCCAGTTCGACCGCGACCCATGCGAAGGGACTTAGCAGGAGAGCCCCTCGCACACCCAGACGGCTTTGGCGAAAGGCCGCGATCAGGGTGCCGAAGAGGGCATGATAGAGCCCGAGATAGAGACAGAAGAGAACCAGAATTCCGGCCGAAGCAGGCTTGGCGATGCCGCCATACTGGTGCATGGTGGCATAGATCCAGTAACAATTCCCGAGGTACCAGACAAATCCGGAAGCATAGGCAAGCGCCGCTCCCTGCATCATGCGAAGCGGCCGTCCGGTGGCGTCTTCGCTGATCAGCGCCTTGAGTAACGGCGCGAGCGCAATCCAAGCCAGAGCGGTGCGCCAGACCGGCACGGGTCCAGCGATGGGAAATGGCAGCACCTGAAGTGCCCCCGAAAGAAGGGCCATTGCCCACAGTCGAACCGGAATCCGTCGCATTGATACGAAGTCTAACATCGCGTGGGGCTGCGCACTCCATTTTCTCCGGCTGACGAACTGCGAGACAGGACGAGCGGTGTTTATTCTGCGATTTTCCTGGAAACTTCTTGCGCCTTACTTGCTTGCATAGAAGAAAAATATAACTATCCATTTCCTGACAGCATCAAAGGATCATTGCAAGATCGTTTTTGCTTCTGTATTCTTGCGGCTGACACACTTATGAGGCCAAGCTACCTTGAAGTGGGCTGCCTTAGCCTTTCTTTAGGTCAATAGGATTTTCGGGAGCACGCGGGAATGAGAAGAGAATCTCAACCGCTACAAGGAGACAACACGTGGAAGTAAGCCGGATTATTGCTGAGATTGACGCGCAGATTTCTAAACTTCAACAGGCACGCGAATTACTATCCGGCACAACCGCGAAAGTCAGCAAGGGCCGTGGGCGTCCCAAGGGTAGTAAGAACGCCAAGGCCGCTGCGCCCGCCGGCGCGCCGCGCAAGCGCAAACTTAGCCCCGAGGGCCGCAAGCGCATTGCGGATGCGATGAAGCGCCGCTGGGCAGAACGCAGAAAGCTGGCCGCGAAGGCACCGGCGACAAAGTAGCTGGTTCGGGTTGTTCCACAACTTTATTCCTGCAGGGCGCGGCGGTCGCTGAATTGCGACGGCTGCGCCTTTGCTTTGCTTTGTGGAGTTTTGAGGTCGCATCTAACGTGTGACGATAACTTCACGCACGTTATCTTTGCCGAGAAAGAAGTGGTAGCCGTTGAACGACGCCAGCAGATTTTCAATCTGGCGATTCGTATAGGTATTGAGGAGCGGATAATCCCCAGCCCGCTGGACGTCAACTTTGTTTGCATCGGTCAAGTGGTAGCGGCAGAACTCCGCTTTCGGCGCGCTCAAGGCGGACGCGCTGGCCGGCGAATGAAACATGGCGAGCATCTGCCCGCCCGGCGCCATTACCTCGTGGATCCGTTCGATCACCGGCGCGAGCAGTTCCTCGGGCAGAAAGTCGGCCGTGTCCCAGAACAACACAATGTCGAAGCCACGTCCGGAGAAACCCAAGTGGGTGGTGAGAAATCGCTCGACGTCAAAACGCCCCGGGCCTCCATCCACCTGGGGAATGATCCACTCGCGCCTGGCGGCGTCTTCGGCCAGATTGGCGAGGTAGATGCTGTGCCCGAGCGCGGTGATGAAGTTGATGTTGGTTGATGAGGTGGGCCCGATGTCCAGCACCCGCAGCGACTCTTCGCTGCGCATGCGCTCCAGCAGTTGACCCCATCCGCTGGAGTGGCGCGAGATGCGTTCATTGGAGGCGGCGCCGCCGCCGACCTTGTCTTTACCGCCAAAGAAGCTGGGCATCGCCGGAGTCTCCTTCCAAGATCAGGCCAGAGGCAAAGCGAGGGTGCCGGTCTGGGAGGGCTCGGCGACGGGCCGCGACGCCGAACCGACTCCTGGGGCAACCTCCGCGAGCTCCACCTTGCCCTTGATGGTCGCGTTCTCCTCGATCGACAATCTCCCGGCGACGATGTCTCCCTTGACCTCGGCCGATTCGCGCAGCTCGATCCGCCCTGCGGCCCGGATGTTGCCCTCCAGGTGCCCGTAGATGACGACGTCATGCGCATTCACGTCCGCCCGCACCTGGGCGTTGGGGCCCACGGTCAGGCGGCTCGCCGGCAGAGAGATCGTGCCTTCCACGGTGCCGTCCATGTACAGGTCCTCCCCTCCCGACACTTCTCCTCGAATGGTGACGGACTTTCCAATAACGGTTGAACCTTCAGCTGGCTTCATGTGGTTGTCGTTCTCCCTGTCTACAAAAGATGGTGCTTGCCCGAACTATACCAGCCCGGCGCTTCCAGGCAAATTTCGGCGCGTGGCGGAGACGGCACGGAGGCGACGGGCGAGCAACTTTGGGGGGAGCGATGCGTCCAATCCAACAGCGGAACGTTGCATCCAATTCGAGTGATGAGAACCAGGCAATCGGGCCGTGAGCCCGGAACTCTAAACCTTGAAACCCGCTTCACCTGGGACTTTCAGAAGGTTGAACCAACGAGCTACCAGCAAGCGATCAAGATGTTGCTGGATACTCCGCTGCCGAGCCGCTGAGCCGACTCAATCGCGTGGCCTCTCTTTTCGGTGACAAGTTGGATCTCGAGTGCCTTCAGTTCTCCTTAATCCAGACCTCGGTATCATTCTCCTATGTTGGTGAAATTCAAGGTTTGCGTTGTCGCTCTGCTGACGAGCGCAGTTGGTACAGTGTTTGCGCAGAATGCCCTTTCGATTCGGGGATATGTGGTGGAATCCACGGGTGCCACGGTGCCCGGAGTAACGATTCAGATCGAGACTCAGGCGGGTGCGGCGATTGCGCAGACCCAGTCTGATCGGACAGGTAACTTCAGGTTGACCGGCCTTGCCGGCGGCGAATATCTGCTAGCGGTGCCGGCGTTCTCGGGCTTTGCCACACGGACGATGCCACTGCACCTCGGAGCCAGTGTGTCGGGCATCAAGGTCAGCCTGACACTCGCCGCCGTGGCTCAGCAGGTGACGGTCGACACCGAACCGACGCTTTCCGTCGAGGCATCCGACAACCGCGACACGATCGGTGTCGCGAGTGACGATCTGCGCCAGCTGCCGGTATTCGATCTGGACTACATTGGCACGCTGAGCGCGTTTCTCGACGCATCCTCGGGAGGTTCCGGCGGTGTCACGCTGATTGTTGACGGCGTGGAGATGAAGAGCGTCGGTGTGGCGGCGTCGGCGATCCAGGAGGTTCGCCTCAACAACGATCCTTACTCCACGGAGTTCACCCGGCCCGGGCGGGGGCGTATCGAGATCACGACGAAGCCCGGCTCGCAGGAGTATCACGGCGAGGCGAACTTCCTATCTCGCGACGCGATTTTCAATGCGAAGAACCACTTCGCGGTGACGCGGCCGCCGGAGACGCGGCGTCTGTTCGAGGGCCACTTTACCGGGCCGGTTGGGCAGGGCGGGCATACGAACTTCATCGCGTCTGGGGAGTATGGCCAGCGCAACACTGCGGCGGCGGTGGACGCAATCGGCCCGAATGGTGCGATCAACGATAATGTTTTCGCTCCGCAGATGAATTCGCAGGCGTCCTTGCGGGTGACCCACGACTTCTCTCCGGCACACAGGCTTCAAGTTGGCTACAACTTTGAGTACTCGACGAGCATGAACTCCGGGGTTGGCGCGCTGGTGCTTCGCGAGGCCGGGACGAACAGCCAATCGCGCGAGGACGATGCGATCTTCAATGACCGCATCATTCTTACGCCCAACCTCGTTAACCAACTCCTCGTCACCTTCGAAAAGGACGAGGACGTCACCCAAAGCGTTACCAATGCTCCGGCGGTCCAGGTAGGCGGATACTTTACCGGCGGTGGAGCTCAGGCCGATCTTTCGCGCACGGAGAACACGATCCACGTCAACGAGGTCGTGAGTTGGAACCACGGCAGGCACTACATTCGCTTCGGAGCGCAGCTTCCTCAGGTCAGTAAGCGGGCCGTCGACGACCACACCAACCGGCTGGGGACATTATCGTACTCCTTGCTATCCGATTACCAACCCAGCACGTCCACTACCTATCCCGGCACACCCTATGCCTTTACGGTGCAGCAAGGCATCGGCCGTGGCCTCTACTGGGCCAACGAGGTCGGTACCTTCATCCAGGATCAGATCAAGGTCACACCGAGGCTGCAGGTATCGTGGGGCCTTCGTTACGACTGGACAACCTACCTCAGCGACAACAATAACCTCTCCCCGCGCATGTCGCTCGCCTATGCTCCAGGTAGAGGCAAGACGATCCTTCGCCTCGGCTCTGGCTTTTTCTACGACCGCACCGGCGGCGACTTTCCGGCGACTTTCAAGCTTCATAACGGGTTCGTTCTCGACACGGTCCAGCTTTCTAACCCCACCCAGCAGCAACTTCAGCCGCTCATCGTGGGTGGAGCTTTCGCCTCCGGCCCCAGCAACATTGTCCGCGAGCCGCCCAATATTCGGACCCCGTATACGATCCAGTCGAGCGTCGGAATTGAGCGGCAACTGAATAAGAAGCTTACGGTGACAGCGGCCTATCGCAATCAGGTCCAAGTCAAGAGCTTCCGATCGCGTGACGCGAATGCTCCGATTCTTCCTCCCAATCCCATTCGCGACGCCGTCTACGCTCGCCCCAATCCCACCGTCGGCAAGATCCAGCAGATCGAGTCGGGCGGCAGGCAGTTGCTCAACGCTCTCGACCTTACGCTGAGGGGACAGGCCGGCCGCTGGTTTTCAGGTCAGGCCCAGTACACACTCTCGCGTTCGGAGAGCAATACCGGCGGAATCAATAGCTTCCCTCAAGATGAGTACAACCCCAACAATGAGTGGGGACGAACCAGCACCGACCGGCTGCATGCGTTCAACTTGCTGGGGAACATCAATCCGGACCACTGGCTGACCCTCGGCATCAACGCCAGCCTCTACTCTGGAACACCGTACAACGAGACCACGGGCTATGACGATTTCCACACTGGTCTTAACAACGCTCGTCCCGCCGGAGTTGGCAGAAATACCTTGCAGGGTGGCGGCACGGTAGGCCTCGATCTGGCGTGGGAGCACGACTTCCAACTGACGAAGGTGGGTGGCGATAAGGCCAAGGTGATCACAGCCGGCGTCTCGAGCTTCAATGTGCTGAACCACACGAACTACACCGGCTATATCGGGTCGCAGAGTTCAAGTCGCTTCATGCAGCCCACCAGCGCAGTGAATGCGCGCCAAATGCAGTTCTCTGTCGGCTATCGCTTCTAGGAAGCGTCACCCAGACGCTGGCTAGAACTGGAAGTAGAGAAAGGATGTGGTGCTGTCGAGGTTGACGAGCACCGCGAAGAAGAGGATGGCCATCAGCACGGCCCAGCGCACGTTTGGATGCCAGCGCAGGCCGGGGAAAAGGGACGGGGCTGCTGCGGGGTTGACGTTGGGTGTGCCGGGCGAGGGGGCGATGCCTCCGGGGCCGGTCTCCTGGCCGAGGATCTGTTGGGTGTTGGGGAAGAACCAGACAACCGGGAAGAGTGCGAATGCCAGGGCTCCGGTCATCAGTTCGTCGAGGCGGCCGGGGCTGTTGCGGCCAAACATGTCAGCGATGAGGGCGAACGCAGAGCTGGTGGAGTCCGACCGGAAGAAGATGACGGCCAAGGTGACCTGGAGATACACGCCGAACATCATGAGGAAGCGGGTGAATCCTGCAGGTTTGAGGGGGGCGGGTGCATTGTGGATGCGCTGGCGGAAGTGGCGCCAGGCCTGGTTCGCGGTGAGGTAGACGCCATGGATGAGGCCGAAGATGATGAAGTGCAGGCCGGCTCCGTGCCAGATGCCGGTGAGCAGCATGGTGAGCAGGGTGGGGTACGCGACCATGGAAGTGAATCCGCCTACGGTTGTCAGCGCCTTGCGGGAGACCTTGCGGCCGGCGGCGACGCGGCGGCGCTGTACGGCGAGCAGCAGCGGGTTATAGAGGTAGAGCGTGATGTAGCGGGTGAGGGTCATGTGCCAGCGCTGCCAGTACTCGGTGACGCTGGTGGCTTTGTAGGGCGAATCGAAGTTGAGGGGGAAGCGGATGGAGAAGATGCGGGCGAGTCCGAGGGCCATGTCGGAGTAGCCGGAGAAGTCGAAGTAGAGTTGCATGGAATAGACGACGACGCCGGTCCAGGCGTTGGCGGCAGAGAGAGATCCGGCGTTGCGGAAGGCAATGTCGGCCGTGCCCGCCAGCCGGTCTGCGATGAGTACCTTCTTGGCGAGGCCCATGAGAAACCAGGTGACTCCGAGAGAGACGTCCTCCGGCCGGAGGAGGAAGCGGCGCGCGGGCGGAACGGGGGTGAGCGCCTCGTCGAGGCTCCTGGCCTCGTCTTCCGGGCGGGTGCGACCGAACTGGGGCATCATCTCCTTGTGGTGGAGGATGGGGCCGGCGATGAGGTGAGGGAAGAATGTGACAAAAAGGAGATAGGAGAGGAAGTCCTGAATCTCTGCCTGTCCCTGGGCTAAGTCGACCAGGTAAGAGATTTGAGTGAAGGTGAAGAAGGAGATGCCCAGCGGAAGCAGGATGGGATGTGGGTTGATGTTGGCGAGATGCAGCGCCTGGACGGTGAGAAGGACCTTGTAGAGATACTTGAAGTAGAAGAGGGCCAGAAGGTTGAGGAAGATGCCCAAGGTCAACAGGTGCTTGCGGCGGGAGGAGCCATCGGCCGCGACGCCGATGGCGCGGGCAACCAGGTAATTGACGACGATGGAGCCGAGCAGGAAGATGACATATATCTCATTCCAGGCGGCGTAGAACACGACGGACATCAGAGCAAGCCAGGCGATGACCGGACGCCTGCCATAGCGACCCAGCAGGTGGAAGCCCAGCATGGTGATCGGCAGAAAGATGAAGAGGAATCTGAGCGAGTTAAAAAGCATGGGAACGGTTGCTCGTTAGGGTAGTGCGGCTCATGTGGGCGCTATAGGCTAATTGAGGATAGACGAAGGCCGCAATGGGCGTTGGGGGGCGAGAGCCACGGATGGCGTCGCAGCGGTGCGATCAGGCTTAAGGGGAGCTAGCGGTCAAGACGGGCCCGTTGCAGTAAGGCGACAATCCGGGGCGGCGGGGTGGGGGTGCGGTCGTCGATCTGGGGATTGCGCTGGGCCACGGCGTTGAGTTCCTGGGCCACCAGTCGGGAGACGACGGCTGAGCCCACGGCGGTATAGTGGCGAGGATCGTTGAAGAGGGTGACGGGGAGCGGCAGCAGCGAATTGCTGGTGACGCCGTTCAACTCGGAGCTGAAGTCGGCCAGATTCTTGTCGCAGGACGGAATCGGCGCGACGTTGACCAGCACAATGCCGGAGCGATCGGCGTAACCGTTCTCGTACTCCCCGACCACGACGCGCGGGTATCCGCCGCCGGCCCGCGGATTGGAGAAGGTGGCACCGGGCTCGCAGGAGGTGCTGGCGGGGGAGGGAGGGGTAAAGAATCCGTTGTGGATGGTGACGGTGTCCTCTTCCGAGCGCATGTTCGTGGCGTGGAACCAGACGTCCTTCATCACGGAGTAGAGGGAGAAGCCTGCGGCATATCCAGCGAAGGCGATGGCCTCCTGCGGGTGGGTGAGCAGCACGCGGCGGCTCTCGGCCGGGCTGCCGTGGCGCAATAACTCCAGCATGCCCTCGGGGTACACGGTCTGGTTCCACGCGCTGCTCTCCGGCTGGAATCCGTCGGGTGAGAGTTGAACCAGGAGCACGCGCGGCTTGGCATTATTGGCCAGGTAGCGGTTGAGGGTCAGGTTGTGCGTGACCGCGAGAACCGAGTTGGTGACGGCGATATTGCAGGTCTTGAAGCCGGTATTGCGCTCGACGACGTCGGGGTTGATTCCGGTCATCGCGGTCGAATCGCCGAAGATGAGGACGTCGCAGTCGCGGTCGCGCATATTGAAGACGGCGTCGTTGGACTGCACCCAGACGCTGGCGCCATGGCGCATAAAGAAGTCCGAGCAACCGAGGCGGATGCACGCCGGGATCGCCAGCAGGGGCAACAGAAGCAGGAGCAGACAATAACGTCGCGCCTCCTGAGGAGGCGTAATCGGTGGGGCGTGGGCCGCGCGGGGAGAGTGATCCTGCTCGGTTATAAGGATGGAGTCAAGCGTCAGGTCTGTAGCTGCATTCATGTAGTCAAAGATTGCCGTATGCCCGATGATAAACCTTTTGACGTTATCAAAGTCTACTAGATTACAAATTGTGGCCTATGTGCCAAAAATGTCTCAAGTTACCCCCTGACTCCCCTGACTCAGGCGCACGGTTTGACTTGGGCGAAAAGCTGGGCTAAGGTTCACACTCTACCTGCAATTCCCGCCCTGTCTATGTAGAAGAATCGCCTCATGGTTCCTTCCATCTTAGACGGTTTGGATAGGATTGGGGTAAGCGCGGGTTGCCGGCGGGTCCGTTGTGGAAAATCAACCTGTTTGCGCAATACGAATCGACCTTCAGTTGCAGCGTAAATTGGGGAGGGAACGAGCGAAGTGGACGATGTATTTGTTGAACATCCAGAAGTAGCGGCGCGGTTTCCGGATCTGCATCCGGCGTTCGACACACAGGCGGCCGTGGTGGAGGCGAACCGGTGCCTGAACTGCTTCGACGCGCCGTGTATGAGCGCCTGCCCGACGCACATCGACGTTCCGCGGTTTATCAAGAAGATTGCTTCGGGCAACGTAACGGGGTCGGCCAAGGCGATCCTGGAGGCGAATGTGCTGGGGGCGAGCTGCTCGCGGGTGTGCCCGGTGGAGGTGCTGTGCGAGGGCTCGTGCGTGATGCACGGGAGGCACGAGCGGCCGATCGAGATTGGCCGGCTGCAGCGGTTCGCGATGGAGACGTTCTATTCAGCGGGAGGCAAACTGGCGCTGCGCCAGCGCAAAGAGCGAGACGAGAAGGTGGTGTGCATCGGAGCGGGGCCGGCGAGCCTGGCGTGTGCGGCGGAGTTGCGGCAGCTCGGCTTCCAGGTAACGGTGATCGACAAGCGGCCGTTGCCGGGAGGGCTGAACACCTACGGCGTGGCGGAGTATAAGCTACGTGCTGCCGACAGTCTGCGCGAGGTGGGGATGATTCGCGGGCTTGGGGTTAGGTTCGAGAGCCGGGAGATCGACGCGGCGGCGCTGGCTCAGCTTGAGCGCGAAGTCGATGCGGTCTTTCTGGGGGTGGGGCTGGGCGCAATGCATCGGCTGTCTACGGAGGGTGGGACGTCGAGCGCCGCCGTAGTCGATGCGCTGGAGTTTATCGAGGCGTACAAGACCGGGGCGAGGATTTGGGTTGTGCCCCGGGTGGTGGTGGTGGGCGCCGGGAACACCGCGGTAGATGCGGCGTGCGCTGCGAAGCGGTTGGGCGCAGAGAGAGTGACGATCCTATATCGGCGGCAGCGCGAGAATATCTCGGCGTTCGACTTCGAGTATGACCATGCGCTGCGGGAGGGGGTGGAGTTCTTGTGGGAGGCGATCCCAGTGAAGTTGCAGGAAGGTGAGAATGGGGTTTCGCTGACATGCCTGACGGTGACACAGGATGAAGCCGGCCTGCTGACGAAGGTGGAGGGGTCTGAGTTTACGCTGGAGTGCGACATGGTGATTCCCGCGATTGGGCAATCGCCGCTGGCTGAGTTGCTGACCAAGGTGCAAGGGGTGGTGATGGAGCGCGGGCGCGTGGTTGTTGATCGGGCGACCGGGCAGACGACGAATCCGAAGTACTTTGCTGGAGGAGATTGCGTCAACGGCGGGCGCGAGGTGGTCGATGCTGTAGCCGATGGCAAGCGGGCGGCGCTGGGGATCGCGGCCTGGATGGGCACTCGGACGGAGGTGCACGTTGGCTGATCTAACGACAACCTTTGCGGGCGGAATCAAGAGCCCGAACCCCTTCTGGCTGGCGAGTGCGCCACCTACCAACTGCGGTGAGCAGGTAATGCGCGCCTTCGATGCGGGGTGGGGCGGGGCGGTGTGGAAAACGATCGGCGAGCCGATTACGAATGTGAGTTCGCGCTACTCGTCGGTGGACTGGGCGGGACAGCGGATGATGGGACTGAACAATATCGAGTTGATCAGCGACCGGCCGATTGAAGTGAACCTGCGCGAAATCGAAGAGGTGAAGAAGCGCTATCCGAAGCACGCGGTGATCGCGAGCCTGATGGTGGAGTCGAAGCGCGAGACCTGGCACGAGATCGTGAAACGTGCAGAGGGCGCGGGCGCGGATGGGCTGGAGCTGAACTTCGGTTGCCCGCATGGCATGAGCGAGCGCGGCATGGGGTCCGCGGTGGGGCAGGTGCCGGAGTACGCGCAGATGATTACGGAGTGGGTGAAAGAGGCGGCGCGGACTCCGGTGCTGGTAAAGCTGACGCCGAATATCTCGGACATCCGCGTGGTGGCTCGGGCGGCGAAGCGGGCGAAGGCGGATGGGTTGAGCGCGATCAATACGATCAACTCGATTACGGGGATCGATCTGGACACGTTTGAGCCGCGGCCAAAGGTGGATGGCAAGAGCTCGCATGGCGGCTACTGCGGGCCGGCGGTGAAACCGATTGCGCTGAACATGATTCAGCAGGTGAATTCGGATTATGTCGATGGGCCTCCAATTCCGATGTCTGGAATTGGAGGCGTGAGCAATTGGCGGGATGCAGCGGAGTTCATCCTGCTGGGTTGCGGGACCGTGCAGGTGTGCACGGCGGCGATGCACTTTGGGTATCGCATCGTCGAGGATATGATCGACGGGCTGTCGAACTGGATGGATGAGAAGGGATTCGCAACCATCGAGGATTTTCGCGGGAAGAGTTTGCCGAAGGTGACCGATTGGAAGCACCTGAATCTGAACTATAAGATTGTGGCGCAGATCGATGAGGCGCTTTGTATCGGGTGCCAGTTATGCCATATCGCTTGCTGGGACGGCGCGCACCAGTGCATTCATCTGGACCGCTTGACGGGGCCGGTGGATGGGCATGTCGAGGTCCATGCGAAGCCGAATGAGGCAGGCCGGGAGAAGATTGTGGTGACGCCGATTCCGAAGCTCGATGCGCCGAAGGTGCATGCGGGGCCGTATGCAACGTCGCTGGAGCGGATTCCGCGGGTGGATGAGACGGAGTGCGTCGGGTGCAATCTGTGCTCGCTGGTATGCCCGGTGGATCAGTGCATCACGATGGTTGAGAGGCCGACGGGATTGGCGCCCGAGACCTGGGCGGAGCGGACTTCAGCGGCGGAATGTGCTCCGCCGCAGGTTGCGGGCTGACATTGTCGATAGCCCTACAGGATAGGAAATAAAGGGAGCCACATGATGGGTACGTTGATCAAGGGCGGCAAGGTTGTAAGTGCGGCGGGGACGACGCTGGCCGATGTGCTGATTGAGGGCGAGACGATTGCGCGGGTTGCGCCGGGGATCGATGCGGCGGGACACGCGGTGGTGGATGCGGCGGGGATGCTGGTGATGCCCGGCGGGATCGACGTGCATACGCATCTGGATATGCCGTTCGGCGGCACGGTGAGCGCTGACGATTATGAGTGGGGGACGCGGGCGGCGGCGATTGGCGGGACGACCATGCTGATCGATTTTGCGCTGCAGTCGATGGGCCATCCCATGACGGAGGCCTTCAAGACGTGGCGTGCGAAATCGGAGGGGAAGGCCTGCATCGACTATGGGTTGCACATGGCGGTGACCGACCTGGGGCCGAATGACGCTTGGCTGGACGAAGTGGACGCGATGGTCGCGGCGGGCATCTCAAGCTTCAAGATCTTCATGGCGTATCCGAATGTGCTGATGGTGGACGACCGCACAATCTACAAGTTGATGGAACGCACGAAGCAACTGGGCGCGCTGGTGTGCGTGCATGCCGAGAATGGCACGGTGATTGACGCGATTGTGCATGAGGCATTGGCGGCGGGGCATACGGGGCCGCTCTACCATGCTCTGACACGGCCGACCAAAGCAGAGGCAGAGGCCGTTCACCGCGTAGTGGCGATCAGCGAACTAGCCGGCGGGGCGAGCGTCTACATCGTGCATGTGTCGTGCGAGGATGCGATGCACGAGGTAAAGGCTGCGCGTGAACGCGGGCTCCCGGTAATGGGCGAGACGTGTACGCAGTACCTGGTCCTGTCGATTGACGATGACATGGGCAAGCCGGGGTTCGAGGACGCGAAGTACGTGTTCACGCCGCCGCTGCGCGAGAAGAAGAATCAGGCGCCGCTGTGGAAGGCGGTCAAAGACGATGTGCTGCAGGTGGTTTCGACCGATCATTGCCCCTTCCGGTTTGCCGATCAGAAGACGCTCGGGTTGGAGACGTTTACGAAGATCCCGAATGGCGGGCCGGGGGTCGAGAACCGAATGCAGCTTATGTATCACCACGGTGTAAACGAAGGCCGGATGTCGCTGGAGCGTTTTGTGGAGGTTACGGCGGAGGCGCCGGCGAAGATCTTCGGGATGTATCCCAGGAAGGGTGTACTGGCCGCTGGTTCGGATGCGGATATTGTGATCTGGGACCCGGACGCAAAGTATACGATTAAGGCAGCGACCCAGAATATGCACACGGACTACTCCATCTTCGAAGGCTTTGAGGTGAAGGGCAACGCGCGGCAGGTATTCTCGCGCGGCGAACTGGTGGTCGAGGGCGGGAAGTTTCTGGGCAAGGTGGGCCGCGGTAAGTACGTGCATCGTGAGGTCGTCAGCAGATGAGTCTTTACGTCGAGGGGCCGACGAGTCTGACCGATGCGTACGGCCTGCGCGCCGACCCCCAGCTTTACAACGCAGACCTGGCGCCGACTACGCCTGAGCAGCGCACCTGGGGGACGTACAACTACATTGCGCTGTGGTTCTCGATGTCGATGGAAGTCACGACCTACATGCTGGCGTCGAGCCTGATCGCCGGCGGGATGAACTGGAAGCAGGCGATCGGGACGATCCTGCTGGGCAATCTGATCGTCCTGATCCCGATGATTCTGAATGCGCATGCGGGCACCAAGTATGGGATTCCCTTCCCTGTTTTCGTGCGCGCGTCGTTTGGCGTGCGGGGCGCGAATGTACCGGCGCTGTTTCGTGCGTTCGTGGCGTGCGGATGGTTCGGCATCCAGTCGTGGATCGGCGGCCAGTCGATCTGCGCGATGGTGAATGTGCTGTGGCCCGCTACGGCGGGAATGCCTTGGGTGCTGTGGACGTGCTTTATCGGCTTCTGGCTGCTGAATATGTACGTGGTGTGGCGCGGGGTGGAATCAATCCGCTTCCTGCAGAGCTTTTCCGCGCCGTTCCTGCTGGTCATGTCGCTGGTGTTACTCGGCTTCATGACGCACAAGGCCGGCGGCTTCGGCCCGATGCTCGATGCACCCAGCCAGTTCCACAGCAACTCGAGCTTCCTGCACTTTTTTTTCCTTTCACTGACCGGCATGGTCGGCTACTGGGCCACGCTGTCGCTGAATATTCCCGACTTCACGCGGTATGCAAAGTCGCAGGAGTCGCAGATCGTCGGCCAGGCGTTCGGGTTGCCGGTTGCGATGACCTTGTATACGTTCATCGGGATCGCGTGCACGTCGGCCTCGACCGTCGTCTTCGGCCATCCGATCTGGAGTCCTATCACGCTGCTGGGCCAGTTCCATCAGCCCTTCATCGCGTTCCTGGCGCTGATCAGCATTCTGATTGCGACGCTTAACGTCAACATTGGCGCCAATGTAGTGAGCCCGTCAAACGACTTCTCCCACCTTGCTCCGCGGCTGATCAGCTTTCGCACCGGGGGCCTGATCACCGGTTGCATCGGCCTGATGATGATGCCGTGGAAGCTGATGGCGAGCCACGTGGATTACATTCAATGGCTGGTCAGCTACTCGGGACTGCTGGGGCCGGTGGCGGGAATCATGATCGCGGACTACTTCTTTATCCGCGAGACGCGGCTGGATACGGAATCGCTGTACCGGCGGGACGGCGCGTATGAGTATGTGAAGGGCATCAATTGGAAGGCGATGATTGCGCTGGCTGCAGGAATGTTTGTCGCACTGATCGGGCGCCCGGTCCCTGAACTCCACTTCCTCTACGAATATGCCTGGTTCGTAGGATTTGGGGTGGCAGCCGTGCTGTATATCGCGTTGATGGGAAGCAGCCCGAGGGTGGGCGGTGCGACTCCGCTGGCGCAGCGGATTGCGGGCAACGGACTGAAGAAACATCTCGATCCAGCGCTGGGAGACAGCGCGCGGGCGAAGTCAGCCTGAGACCGGCGGGCGCGGTTCTAGCGCAGGAAGACGCCCAGTTCCGTTGCAGCATTGCGGAGGTGGGGCAGGAAGCGGGTTTGCATCTCGTATATGGAGATGCGGGGAGCGCTGCCACTGAGATTGATGGTGGCTACGACCCGGCCTGTGGGAGAGTAAACGGGCACCGCCAGCGAACGCAGGCCGATCTCGTACTCCTGGTCCACTAACGCGTAGCCGTGGCGGCGAACGTTGCGCAGGGCAAGGCGGAGTTTGTCGACGCTGGTGACAGTGCGCGGCGTGTGGGCCGTGAGCACGACGCGAGCGAGGTACTCCTCAAGCTGCTCGACGGGCAGATAGGCGAGCAGCACGCGGCCCATGCTGGTGCAGTAGGCCGGCAAGCGACTGCCGATGTGCAGGTCGTCCGACATGACGCGCGAGACGTTGGAACGAGCAATGTAGACGATGTCGTCGCCATCGAGCGTGGCGACGGAGAAGCTCTCGTGCAGGGCGGCGGACATGCGCTCGAGGATGGGCTGGGCGGCGGTGGACAGCGAGTTCGACGCGGAGTAGGTGTTCGAGAGCGTGAGCATGCGCGGACGCAGGGCGTAGCGGGAGCCGTCTTCGACACCGGCAAAGCCGAGCTTGCTGAGCGTATAGAGGCAGCGGCGTACGGCGGCACGGGAAAGGCCGGTCTTGACCGCTAGCTGCGAGATGGTCATCTGCGGGGTTTGCGGAGTGAACGATTGAATAACGAGCAGGCCGCGGGCGAGCGAGGTCATGAAGTTGGGATCGCCCGCGAAGGCGTCGAGAGAGGCAGATGGGCTGGTGTTCGGTGACGGGGCAGGAGTTGGCGCGGCGGCGTGGATGTCCGAAACGGCGGCGGGCGCGAGGGTGGCGGAAGCTGCCTGCTTCACCACGACTGGGGAGGTTCGAACGACGGGGCGGCGGGTTGCGAGATTCATCGACAAGGAGATCCTCAATTCGAGGCCGGAAACCCCGCATCGCAATGCGGTTGTCTGTGCACATCCGCACGATTGTTGATTCGCATGGATGAGCGATAGCCGGACTGTTATTACGATAAACGCACAGCCTGCCGAACTGCAAGCCATTTCTTGGCAACCATCGCTGGGACTTGGATGGCCTTCCGCAAGCACTGCGGAGGCGTTGCCGGTGTATCCACTTTGGTGTGAGAAAATTGACCCCTATGAACACAGGAGACGTGACCGCTATGCCGCTCAACGAACAGCCTGCCTGGAAGGCATTGCAGACTCATGCCCAGGAAATCAAAGGCCAGCCTCTGCGAGATCTGTTTGCGCGGGACCCGGGTCGCGGAGATCGCTTCACGGCGGAGGCGGAGGGTATCTTCCTCGACTATTCGAAGAACCGGGTCACGGATGAGACGCTGAAGCTGCTCGTCCAGTTGGCGGATGAGTCGGGCTTGCGCGGGAAGATCGATGCGATGTTCCGCGGGGACAAGATCAATATCACCGAGAACCGGGCCGTGCTGCACGTGGCACTGCGAGCGCCAAAGAGCGAGAAGATCGTGGTGGACGGCGAGGACGTCGTGCCAGGAGTTCACGAAGTATTGGAGAAGATGGCGGGGTTTGCCGACAAGGTGCGCTCGGGAGAGTGGAAGGGGCACACCGGCAAGCGGATTCGCAATGTGATCAACATTGGAATCGGAGGTTCGGACCTGGGCCCGGTGATGGCGTATGAGGCGCTGAAACACTATAGCCAGCGCGATCTGACGTTCCGGTTTGTGTCGAATGTCGACGGGACGGATTTTGCCGAGGCGGTCGCGGACCTGAAGGCGGACGAGACGCTGTTCCTGATCGCTTCAAAGACGTTCACGACGCTGGAGACGATGACCAACGCGCACTCGGCGAGGGAGTGGTCGCTGGCCGGGCTGGGCGGCGATGAGAAGGCCGTGGCGAAGCACTTTGTGGCGATCTCGACGAACGCGAAGCTGGTGGCGCAGTTCGGCATCGACACGGCGAATATGTTCGGCTTCTGGGACTGGGTGGGCGGCCGCTACTCGATGGACTCCGCGATTGGGCTGTCGACGATGATCGCGATCGGGCCGGATTACTTCACGGAGATGCTGGCCGGCTTCCACCAGATGGATGTGCACTTCCGGACGACTCCGTTTGAGAAGAATTTGCCTGTGCTGCTTGGGTTGCTGACGGTTTGGTACACGGATTTCTTCGACGCGCAGACGGTGGCGGTGCTGCCGTATGAGCAGTATCTGAAGCGCTTTCCGGCGTACCTGCAGCAGTTGACGATGGAGTCGAATGGAAAACATGTCACTTTGGACGGCACCCATGTGGCGACTGAGACGGGGCCGGTGTATTGGGGTGAGCCTGGGACGAATGGACAGCACTCGTTCTACCAACTGATCCACCAGGGGACGCGGTTGATTCCGTGTGATTTCATCGGCTTTGCGAAGGCGCTGAACCCGCTCGGCCGGCACCACGACATTCTGATGGCGAATGTGTTTGCGCAAGCCGAGGCGCTGGCTTTCGGCAAGACGGCCGAGCAGGTGAAGGCCGAGGGTACGCCGGACTGGCTGGTGCCGCATCGCGTCTTCGAGGGCAATCGGCCGTCGAATGTGATTCTGGCCGATGTGCTGACGCCCGAAGTGCTGGGCAAGCTGGTGGCGCTGTATGAGCACGCGGTGTTCACGCAGGGCGCGATCTGGAACATCGATTCGTTCGATCAATGGGGCGTGGAGCTGGGCAAGGTGCTGGCAACGAAGATTCTGGGCGAGTTGGAGAGCCGGACCGAGCCGGAGATGAAGCACGATTCGTCGACCACGAGCTTGATCCGGAGATACCGGAAGAACAAGGGATAGACATCATTTTGCGTGGACTGCGGCGAGGACGGCTTGCATGACGTCGGCGGGCTCGGGGCGGACGCGGAAGTCGGCGTGGGCTTCGCTGAAGGCGATGGTGCCGTCCTGGTTGACGACGAAGGTGGCGGGGAGAGGCAGGCGCCAGCTCGACTCGGGTGCAGTCTTGTACATGTTGCCGGAGTTGACGAAGGGGATGTTGACCAGGATTCGCTTGTAGTACTCGCGATGCGCCTCGGGCACGCTGTAGGCAATGCCGAACTGTTCGGCGACGACGGCGTTGGGGTCGGACAGGATGGGGAATTGCAGCTCGTGCTGCTGGAGGGTGAAGTCGTTGTGGCGCTGGGTTTGCGGCGAAATGGCGACGAGCAGCGCTCCTGTGGCGCGGAGTTGGGTGTGCAGATTGCGCCAGGCTTCGAGTTCGGTGACGCAGTAGGGGCACCAGCGGCCGCGGAAGAACTTGATGACGAGCGGGCCGAGGGCGAGGAGGTCCGCGGAGTGGACGGGCTTGCCGGTGAGCGCGTCCTGCAGTGTGAATTCCGGGGACTGGGCGCCGGGCTGGAGGATGCGGTCTTCGATTCCGGTGGCGAAGAGCTCGGCGCAGTGCTGCTCGGAGATGGCCAGACGTTCGGGCTGGACGAGGGCGCGGGTGTTTTGCGTGATGCGGTCGAGTTCGTCTTGCAGCGACTTGAGCGCGGTGCTGGGTACGGTTTTCACCTTTTCATTATTGCAGCCGTGCCCGTCCTGCCACGTGTTGTCCGTCACTGAACGCCTCCCGGGGCTCCGGCCGGCGGCGGGGGGTGGCCGACGGTGATGTGGACGGCGTCGCCCTGGACGACGCGGCGGCCCGGCTGGGGGAACTGGGCGAGGACGGTGCCGCTGGTGGGCGGAGGAGGGGGCGGCTCGACCGGCGCTGGGGTTGGGGCCGGAGAGGCTGCCGGTGGGGTTGTGGGCGGGGTGCCGGGCGAGGCAGTGGGCGGAGCGGCGGACG
>OBLU010000666.1_pt1 | contig 32084 bp, 34 predicted proteins | sample 1518681 | NCBI WGS metagenome assembly OBLU01 (sample SAMEA3539304, study PRJEB22396) | soil metagenome | biome: tundra; feature: field; material: soil | place: USA | collected 2010-05 | depth 0.15 m
AGGCCGCGGCTTCCTGCGCCCGCACGTAGCGGGCTACGGTGATGAACCGGCTGGCATGGTTTCAAGATTCATACCGGGGTAATAATTGAACGACGCCGAAAATCCTTTGTGTCGATAAGGAATTTCGAACGACGGTAGCCACTGGTGACGCCCGAATATAATGCATTTGCCGCGCAGTTAATCAGATCAGACGCTCGATCGTGAATATCGAAGTTGATTAGATATCCACAGGTCGCAAAGTGCGCGTGAACCTTTCACTCTGAACCGGTTGCAACATGAATTTTGAATTGACCGAGGCACAGGACGAGATCGTCAGGCAGGCGCGAGCGCTGTGTGCGAACTTCCCGGACGAATACTGGCACGAGCACGCACTAGCCGGTGCCCCGCATGCGTAAAGGCGCGATCATCGTTCTGGTCGCCGCGCTATGCTTCGCCGGCTACGTGTTCTTCGCCTTGGTCGGCACGGAACCGGTCAAGGTGGCCGAAACTCGCCTGGTGCGCAGCGGCGGCCAAGTGTTGGTCGAAGGCGAGGTTCGCAATACAGGCGACGACACGGGCCCGCTCCAGGTCGAAGTCCATTATTTCGATCGCGACGGCCACTCGATCGGCAAGGATGTCGTTTCGGTGGACGGCCTGCGTCGCGGAGCTGCCGTGCACTTCAAGAGCTCACCGCGTGCCGACGATGGCGTCGCTGATTTTTCCATTTATCTCAATCACGGGCGAAATCCCTACGGAAATTGACCGGGATCGCCCCTGAAATGCATGAATAGGACTTATTCGCAAAATGAGTCCGCTTTCCATTGGATATTCCTAAGATCGCGAAGTCTAAGCAGTTTGTAGAACGACGCCATTTGCAAACGTATGGCACTGTTGAAGGTGTCTCTGCAAATTCACCGGTAATATGTTTGTCTTTAAGTTATTTTGATGGTACTAACTGAAAGGGTCGAATATCGCCTTTTTGACGGGGAGGCGATCAAATTACGGACCGAGCCAAATCGGCGCAAACAAGGGGAATAGAATCAATGGCACGCATCAAGGAACGCAGTTTTGGACAGGTGATTCGTGAGCGCAGACGGCAACTCGACCTCACTCAAGAGGAAGTAGCCCGTCGCATCAAGACCTCCACGCCATACGTCGGCCACCTCGAATCAGGCAAACGCCATCCTTCCGATAAGATTCTAACGCGCCTGGCGGAAGTACTCGGACTCGATCGCCGTGAACTATTTTTCCTCGCCAATCCTCGCGCGCACGCATTGCTGAGCCCCGAGAGCGAGTCCGCGCCCGATTCGGCCTGGGATGATTTCAAGAAGGACGAGCAACTGCGGCGCGTTCACAACATTGCGGTTGACGAGATGGAGATTCTTTCGCGAGTGGCGTTGCTCGGCGACGTGCGTTCGGCGCGCGACTTCATCTATATCCTGAACACCATGCGCCACGCAGTCGGAAGATAGGAAGTATCCGCAGCGCCGATTCGAGCTTAAGCGCAACCGATTCCTTAAAGACGCGAGAGCACTGCCTCCCGCGTCTTTTTCTTGCGCGCGCCAAAATCGCCGGTCTGGTCAAGATTGCATCGCACAGCTTAAGCTCCACTGCATCATGGGCGAGCCTGCACGTGCGCGCGGTACCCCGTCTGGAATTCCGCGATGGCCGCAACGCTATACGGTCGTCGCGCTATTCTTTCTCGGCACCGCGCTTTGCTACATCGATCGCATCAGCATCTCGGTCGCGATAATCCCGCTCGCCCGCCAATTCGGCTACAACTCCGCCGCGCAGGGGCTGGTGCTGTCGGCGGTGTTCTGGGGATACCTGTGGACGCAGCTCGTCGGTGGATGGATGGCCGATCGATTCGGCGGCCATCGCGTGCTGGCGGCCGGGGTCGCGATCTGGTCGCTGGCAACCTTCGTTACGCCTTTCGCCGCTGCCGCGACATTTTCCGCGCTGCTCGCGGCTCGCGTGCTGCTCGGGCTGGGCGAGGGGGTGAACTTCCCATCGATTCACAGCCTGACCGCGCGCTGGACGTTGCCCTCCGAGCGCGCGCGCGTGTTATCGGTCAACTATAGCGGGATGTACGTGGGCACCGTCGTGGCGCTCAGTGCAAGTCCGCTGATTATCAAGTCTCTCGGATGGCCCGCGCTGTTCTATATTTCGGGCGCGCTCGGCGCAGCATGGGTCGTAGTCTGGATGTACATGGCCGCCGACCGGCCTGAGACGTCATCGCGCATCGGCGCCGCCGAACTCGAACTGATCATGTCGTTGCGCTCGGCCGCGCCGCGCGCGGTGCGGGTACCGTGGGCGGCAATCGCGCGCGAGAAAGCGGTATGGGCGATCGTCGTCGCGCATTTTTGCAGCAACTTCGGATTTAACATTCTGCTGCTCTGGCTGCCGACCTATCTGCATCACACGTTTGGCGTGCCGCTGGAACGGGTCGGCGGGTATTCGATAATTCCATGGATCGCGACGTTCTTCACGATAACTTTCTCGGGCTGGCTGGCCGACACGCTTATCGCGCGCGGCGTCGGCGTCGGGACGGTACGAAAGTCGATGCAGAGCGCGGCATTTGCGATCGGTGCGATATCGCTGCTGGCAGTGCCCGCAGCGGGTTCGGCGGCGATGGCGGTTGCGCTGCTCACGGTCGCAGCCTCGGCTAACGGCCTCAGTTCCGCGGCCTTCGGCGTGAATCACCTGGACGTCGCCCCGACCTACGCCGGAATCCTGATGGGAATCTCGAACACCATCGCGACCATCCCCGGCATCATCGGCGTCGCCGCAACGGGGCTGATTGTGCAGGCGACCAGATCGTTCAGCGCGGTCTTTATTCTGATCGCGGCGGTCTATGGCCTCGGAATGTTCTTCTACCTGCGATGGGCCAGCGGCGAGCAGATGATCTGAAGTCTCGCGCGCGGCGCAGCGCCGGTTTTCCGGTGGCGCGGTGGCCGGAAGGCGGGCTATACCGTGAGCACGAACGGGAGCGCGAATAATCGATGAGCCAGCCGAGCAAACTCTCGCCCTACCGATGGATTATCGAAGTCCTGTTGCTGCTGCTGTTGACCGCGCAGTCGCTCGCGTGGCTCGCGCCCGCACCGATACTCCAGGAAATAAGGAACGGGCTCAAAATCTCGCTCGGCGATGCGGGCCTGATCATCTCGATCATCGCGCTATGCATCGGCATCTTCTCGCTTTTAGGCGCCGTGGTCGCCGAGCGGATCGGCGCGCTGCGCGCGCTGGTGATCGGAATCTGGTTGCTGGCGATCGGACAGGTCGCCAGCGGCTACGCGCCTGATTTCGCCGCGCTGCTCGCCTGCCGCGTGCTGGAGGGAATCGGCTACGGGCTCGTGATCGCGCCGCCCGGCACGCTCACGATGCAATGGTTCGGCGCGGGCGAATGGCCCTACATCAACATGATCAACTTCGCCTTCAGCTACGTCGGACTCACCGTCGTGTTCCGCGCGACGCCGGCGCTGTTCGCGGCGGTCGGGTCGTGGCGGATGGTGCTGCTGTGGTACGGCGTCGGATCGGCGGGCGTCGCGCTGTTGTGGACGATTTTCGGCCGCGAGCATCGGAGCGAAACCAGCGTGTCCGCACCGGGCGCGGTCGAAGCGCCGGCCGAGCGCGGGTCAGCACTGATGGAAGTCGCGAAGATGCGCAACGTGCTGTTGATCGCGGCCGGGCTGTTCGGCGGGATGTGGGTGTTCCAGATTTACACCGCGTTTCTCCCCGAGTTCTTCCGCACCTACCGCGCCATGACGCTCTCGCAAGCCTCGCTGATGACGCAGGTGCTGCCGTTCGCCGGCCTGTTCGCGGCGTTGGGCGGCGGAATCGGCACGGGGATGTCGGGGCTGCGCAAGCCGTTCACGTGGCCGATCGCATTCACAAGCCTGATCGGATGCGCCGGCGCGATTGTACTGCGCGATCCGATGTGGATCAGGCTCTCGCTGGTGCTGGTCGGGATCGGAGCGGCGGGATCGCTCGCCGCGCTCACAACCCTGCTGATGGAATCACCCGGCATGAATCCGACGCGGCTGGGAGCCGCGCTCGGCTTCGTTTGGGCCATCGGCTACCTCGGCGCGTTCATCTCGCCCTTTCTGGGCGGCGCGCTCGCGGCGCGGATTGGACTGCGCGCCGTGATGCTCGGCTTTCTGGTCTTCCAATTCCTGCCGATCGTGATGTTTTACTTCCTGCCCGAAACCGGGCCGAGCCGCGCGCGTTATGAAATCGCCGCCGCCTCGACCGCGCCGTAAGTTCCGGTCCTCACCGGCTACGACTTGCGCGCCGGATGAGGCGCCACCTTCATCAACGCCGCGTGCAGGATCGTGTTGTCCGCGATCAGCCCTTCGAGCTTCACGTTGCGCTGATTGAAACGAATCTCGCGTCCTTTGATATCGGTGATCGTGCCGCCGGCCTCGATGACCAACGCCGCACCGGACGCGATGTCCCACTCGCTTTTTGGCGAGCGCGTGAACGTCGCATCGGCCTTGCCCGCCGCGACCATCGCGAGCTTGTACGCGACGCTGCCGGTCGGGCTCACTTTCAGCATCCCGCCGAACCCCTGCCATTCGCCGCGCGCGGTTTCGCTGCGGCTGGCAAGCACGGTCGCGCGCTTGAGCGTTCGCTTACGCGTGACCCGCACCCGCTGCGTATTCAAGTGACATCCAACCCCGCGCGCCGCCCAGTACATCTCGCGCTTGATGGGATTGTACGTAACGCCGAGCACCGGCACTCCATCTTCGACGAGCGCGATCGCGACCGCGAACTCGGGAATGCCGTTGATGAACTCCTTGGTGCCGTCGAGCGGATCGACGATCCACACCCGCCGGCATTCCAGGCGGTCGTCGTTGTCCACCGTCTCCTCCGAGAGCCATCCGTAGCCGGGGAATGGATCGCGGAGCAGCTTCTTGATTGCGCGATCGGCCTCGAGGTCGGCCGCCGTAACTGGATTGTCGTGTCCCTTCGATCCGATTTTATAGCCGCCCCGGCGCCAATAACCGCGCAAAATCTCGCCGGCGGCGCGCGCGGCCTTCTTTGCGAGCGCCAGCTCCCGCGTCAAATCATTGGCGGGCGCATTCGCGCCAATTCGCGGCGCACCGCCGCGTTTCGCGCTGCGCTTGAGTGTTATCGATTCTTCCATCGTTCCTTCCAGGCCTCGGGATGCGGCGCGAGTTGCCCGGCAACGGCCACTCGACCAGCCGCGGAAATCCTATCGTCACCTCGACGGCGATTCCATCGCAGACTGGTTTGCCCTTCATCCGGTCATGAACCTAAGATGGCGGCGGGGACCAAAGAAAAACGAAAAACAAAACTCGCCGGCTTGGGGAGCATCGATGGCGGTTATCGCGATCAGTCAGCAGATAGGCAGCAGGGGCATCGAGCTCGGCGAACTCGCGGCGCGGGAACTCGGTTATAGGTTCCAGACCGGCGAGCAACTAATCGCCGAGACGGCCAAGCGCTTCAACGTGAGCGCCGAGCAGGTGAAATGGTTTGACGTACATAACCCCCACTTCTGGGAGCGGAAGACCGACAGCAGCCGTTTCGCCGCGTACTATCGCGCCGTTTTCCTGCAAGCGGCCGCGCAAGACCGGATCGTCTTCGCAGGACGCGGTTCGGCGCATTTTCTCCCGGAAGGCGGATGCGGCATCAGGGTGCGCACGATGGCTCCAGTGGCAGCCCGCATCAAACAGGTGGCGAAAGACGAGAACCTCGCCGCGGCGGCGGCCGACAAGCGCGTTCGCGACTTCGACACGGAAGTGAAGGCGCGCACTCAGAGCCTGTTCGGGCAGGATATAGACGACCCCGCAATTTACGACCTGGTTATCAACACCGCGCGCCTTTCGATAGCGTCGCACGCGAAAACTCTTGCGGCGCTCGCGGCTCATATCGACAGTGAGGGCAACCCGGAGCGAACGAAAGTGATGCGCGACGCCGCGATCGCAGCGCAGGTCAATGCGGCATTGGTGGCGCATCCGAAAATTCGCGACGCGCAGATGTCGGTCAATTGCTCGGCGGGATGCGTACGCGTGAGCGGCCCCGGACTGGTGCCGCCGTGGGACGATCTCGTGATCGGCGTCGCGCAAACGATCGAAGGCGTCGCATCGGTCGAGGTCGGCGCCGAAGAAGACCCTGTAACCTTGACCAGCAGCTAGCTGCTGGTGGCGGGTGCTCCCGCGTCTGCGGCCCGCGCACTCGATCGCACTTACCCCGCTGCGGCCTGCCATGCTATCTTCGCGCAATCCGTTTTAACCGATGCGCTCGCTCATCATCTTCTTCGCCACTGGAATCTATTCGGGTTACTCCCCGATTGCGCCGGGAACCGCGGGCTCGGTGGTCGGGCTGGCGGTGGTATGGCTGGGGTTCGGCCCGCTCTGGAGGCATTCGCCCGCGCTGTGTTTAATCGTCTTCGCGATCGCGTTTGCGATCTCGTGCTGGATTTCCGATCGCGCCGAGAAAATATTCGATCAGCACGACGATTCACGCATCGTGATCGATGAAGTGCTCGGCATGGCCGCCACGATGTTCGGCAATCCGATCACGGCCGGCTGGCTGATCCTGGGATTCATTCTGTTTCGAGCGGCCGACGTGATTAAACCGTGGCCGGCGAACCTGATCGATCGCCGCATGCGCAACGGCGCGGGCGTCATGCTGGATGATTTGGCCGCGGCGATTTATGCGAATATTGCGCTGCAGCTGATCGTGCGCGTGCTCTGAACGTACGCGCCCGCGAGGAGCTCCCGATGATTCAAAGCGCTGTGATTCTTTCAACCGGCGACGAAATCACCAGCGGCAAGGTCGTCGATACCAACGCCAACTACCTTTGCGACAAGCTCTCGGAAATTGGAATCGATCTCGTCGCGGTGATTACGGTCGGCGACGTTCCCGACCGTCTGGAATGGGCATGGCGCACCGCCATCGGGATGGGCGACGTCGTCATCTCGACCGGCGGCATCGGACCGACCGCCGACGACCTGACCACCGAAACCGTTGCGCGCGTCGCGGGCGCGAAATTGTTGCGCGACGAGGCCACCGTCGAACACATGAAGCGCTTGTTTGCGGCGATTGGCCGCCCGATGCCCGACAACAACCTCAAGCAGGCGCTCTTTCCCGGCGGTGCGACGGTCATCCAGAATCCGCTCGGCACGGCGCCCGGCTTCAGGATGCCGGTGACGATCGGCGGCCATACCGCGCATCTGATCGTCCTGCCCGGCGTGCCCCGCGAAATGAAACCGATGATGGAAAATACGGTGATACCGTGGATCTCCGCCAATCGCGGCACCGACAAAGTTTACGCGGTTCGCGTCTTCCAGACCTTCGGGATGAGCGAGTCGGCGCTCGACGAAGCGGTGGCGGGATTGATCAAACCGGAAGAGGCCAAGGTCTCGTTTCGCGCGAGCTTTCCGCAGATTTCGCTGAAGATCAGAGTCGAGGGACAACCCGGCGAAGTCGATCGCAGGGTCGAAGAGCTGTCCCAGCGGGTGCGCGAGAAAATCTCGCAGTTCGTTTACGCCGAAGGCGATACCACGATGGAGGAAGTCGTCGGCCGCCTGTTCATAGAAAAGAAATTTACCCTGGCGGTCGCCGAATCATGCACCGGCGGCCTGATCGGGCATCGCATCACCAACGTTCCCGGCTGCTCGCAATACTTTAGAGGCGACCTCGTCACCTATTCCAACGGCGTGAAGTCCGGCGTGCTCGGCGTTTCGGAGGAGACGCTGAAAGCGCACGGCGCCGTGAGCGAGGAATGCGTGCGCGAGATGGCGGCCGGCGTTCGCCAACGCACGGGCGCAAGCGTGTCGGTCGCGACCTCGGGCATCGCAGGCCCCGACGGCGGCACACCGGACAAGCCGGTCGGCACGGTCTGCATCGCGCTGTCCGCCGACGATCAAAGCTTCACGCGCCGATACCAGTTCCGCGGCACTCGCGACTGGGTGAAACTGATCACCTCGCAGGTCGCGCTCGACTGGTTGCGGCGCTACGCGCTGGGTCTGCCGATCGCGGACTCCACGCTGTTCCGGCGCTAACGCGCCTGGTATCGATGACGCACTCGCGTTTCCATTTCAGCTCGCGTGCTTGACGTCGCCGTTGGCGGCCGCGTTGGCTGCGGCCGTGAAAATATCCATCGGCGCCAGCGGCGGCCGGCGCTTGCGCTTCAAGTCCGCAAGCTCGATCTCGGCCTTGGTCTCGGCGTTGCGCTGACGGATCGCCTCGAGCTTGTCGCCGAGTTCGGAGCCGGCGATTTCGTGATTGACGCCCGCCTGCGCGAGCATCCGCTGAATCGACTCGCGCACTTCCTCGAGCGCGCGGACGTCGTCGTCGTAGGAAATCTCCTCGAGCGCATGCTGGATTCGCACCCGCGCCTGCGCGTTTTTCAGCCGCGCGATCATTCGCACCTTTTCGACCTTGAGTTTCTCGATCTCGCCCTTAAACGCGATCAAGTTCTTCTTTGCGTCCTCGGCTTCCGAAGTCAGATCGCCGAGCTCTTCGCGCAGCCGCGTGCAATCGCCATCGAGGATGTGTTTGCGCTGAATCAGAATCAGCGCGCATTGATCCTCGTTCATATCGGCGGCCTGCCCCGCTTCTTCATCGACTTCCTTCATCTCGGCGAGCTTTTCACGCAGCTCGCGCTCGAGCTTGTTGCGCATGTAGATGACGCCGGCCGCCGCGGTCTTGAGCTGGTGATAGCGCCGCACCCGATCCGAGATTGCAGACTCGTACACCGCCTCGGGGTCGCGCGCCTCGCGCGCTTTAATCCAGCGGCTGAACTTGCCTCCGATCAATTTGAATAATCTTGATAACACTTCCGTTCTCCTTGCGGCTGCGAGCGCGCTTCGCCCGCTCAGCCGCGTGTCGCAAAGGTTTCAGATCCAACGTCTGACGCGATTCTTGTAATCGGCGTAATCATTGCCGAAGAGCCGCTCCAGCGTTTCCTCCTCGCGGGGAATTACCATCCGATCGATCACCGCAAAGAACACCGCCGGCGCCAGCAGCATCGCGATCGAACTGAAGAAAATCGCCAGTCCCATCAACGCGGCCGCGAGGCCCAGGTACATGGGGTTTCGCGTCCAGGTGTACGGCGCCAGCGCGACCAGCGCGGTGGGCTCGCCATACGGATTCCTGGTGGTCCCGCGGGCCTGGAAAATCGCGGCCGCGAAGCAGGAAAGCCCCGCACCGGCCGCAACGACCAGCAGGCCGATCACCTGATACCATCCCACCGTGCGCTCTTCGGGCAGGATGAAGTGCAGCACCAGCGTGCCCAGCACCAGCGCGCCCGCCAGCAGCGGAGGATAAATCTTCATCGTCGAGGACGCACTGCTCGTGGACTGAGGTTCGGTGGAGTTCATCGCTTATCGTCTCCATGTCTGCGCGAAATCAATTCCCGTCACCCTTGGGCGCGAGCCCGATATCCGCGAGTGTGATCCCGAGTTCGCGCATTTTTTGTTGAAAGCTTTGCCGGTACATCCCGGTTCGTTCCGCGGCGCGCGAGATATTGCCGCCGGTCGCCCGCAGCGCGCGGACGAAAAACTCGCGTTCCCAATCGCCGACGAATTTTTCTTTCGCCTCGCGAAACGTCAGCGCCGAGCCGCTGCCTTCGCCGGCCGCAGACGTGTGATTCGACGCGCCCGGCGCAGGCGAACTCGCATGGTCGCCATCCGGTTCCGAGCCGGCGAAAAGGTCATCCGCGGTGATCTCGGCGCCCGGCGACAGGATCACCGCCTGCTCGATTGCCGCCTTGAGCGAACGCGCGTTGCCTTTCCACGGCGCCTCGACGCACGCGCGCATGGCGTCCGCCGTAAGCTGCTTGCCGGGCGCGGAGAAACGCTGGCATGCCTCCGCGATGAAGTGCTGGACCATCAGCGCAACGTCTTCGCGCCGCTCGCGAATCGGCGGCACCCGAATCTCCACCACCTTCAGGCGGTAGTAGAGATCCTCGCGAAACTTGCCCTGCGCGATCATCGCTTCGAGGTCCTGATTGGTCGCCGCGATTATCCGCACGTCCACGCTCAGCGGTTGATTCCCGCCGATCCGCTCGAACTTCTGCTCCTGCAGCACGCGCAGCAATTTGGCCTGCGTCTCGAGCGCCATGTCGCCGATCTCGTCCAGGAACAAGGTGCCGCCGTCAGAGGCTTCGAATTTGCCTTCGCGGCGCGCGACGGCGCCGGTAAACGCGCCCTTTTCGTGGCCGAACAGCTCGCTCTCGACCAGCTCGCGCGAGAACGCCGCGCAATTGACCGGGATAAACGGCTTGCGCGCGCGCGGACTTCGAAAATGGATCGCGCGTGCGACCAGCTCCTTGCCGGTGCCCGATTCGCCGCGGATCAAAACCGTGACGTCGGTCGGCGCGACCTTGTCGATCGTCTCGAACACGCGCATCATCGCGCGCGATCTCCCGACCATATTCTCGAAAACTCCGGTCTCCAGACGCACCTGTTCGAGCAGCTGGCTATGCGCGCGCTTGAGCAACTGCGTCTCCATCACCTTGCGCACTTTCAGCCGCAGCTCGTCGTTGTCGAACGGCTTGGGCAGGTAGTCCTCCGCCCCCGCCTTCATCGCTTCGACTGCGATTCGCTGCGTGCCGAACGCGGTGATCATCAGCACGGCGCACGCGGGATCGAGTTCGCGGACCTGCTTGAGCAATTCGAGCCCGCTCATTCCCTTCATGCTGAGATCGGTGATGATCACGTGGAACAGGCCCGCCTTGACCTTGTCGAGCGCTTCCTCGCCCGATTCCGCGGTCTCGACTTCGTAGCCCTCCTTGGTGAAGAGCCCCTTGAGCGCGATGACGATTCCGCGCTCGTCGTCAACTACCAGCAATCGGCCTTTCAATTGCGTGCCCTCGAGCTCTCGGTGGACGGCGCGCCCGATCCGGGCGCGACGATCGGCGCGGCGAGCGGGCTAGTGCCGTTGTTTGCCGGCGCCGGTTCTTTGGCAGCTTCGCCGATCGTTGCGATTGGCGCGTCGGTGGACGATTCGATCGATAAGTCGGCGCTATCGCGCACCGCGTCGCTGAGCGGAATCGCCAGCACAAATTCGGTTCCATTGCCCACTTTGCTTTGCACCTCGATCGTTCCGCGATGCGCGTCGATCACTTTTTTCGCGACGCCCAGCCCCAGCCCGGTGCCGTTGGCCTTCGACGTGTAGAACGGATTGAAAATCTTGGCGATCTTGTCGTCGGCAATTCCGCAGCCGTTGTCGCGAATCCTGACCGCCGCCATTCCCGCGCCATTGTTCTGTATCGCGAACTCGAGCCGGCGCTCGCCGCTCGTCGATTCCATCGCGTCGATGGCGTTGTCGATGATGTTGGAAAACACCTGGCGCAGCTTGTCGGCGTCGGCGCGCACGGTCGGACCGCTCAGGTACGCGCGCGACACCGCCACCGAGTTCGCCTCCAGTTTGCTGCGCATCTGCGTCAGCGCGCCGTCGAGCACCCACGCGAGATTTACATTTTCGAACTTGTAGTCTTCTTCTTTTGCGTATTTGAGCAAATGCGAAACGCTGCGCTCGACGCGTGCGAGCTCGTCGAGCGCGACCTTGGCGTATTCGACGTTCTCGTGCGAGGTCGGATCCTCGCCCATCTGCTGCACCAGGCTCTTCGCCGCCGCGATCGGATTTCGGATTTCGTGGGCGAAGGTCGCGGTCAACTCGTCCAGCGACGCCTGCTTCTCCGTGCGCAGTTGCTCCTTCTCCTGCAAGACTTCGCGCTGAACTTCGCGTGCGATCGCCGGCTCAAAAACCCGCTGATGAACCCATCGCCATCCGTACACCGCCGAGAAGTGGCTCGCGATTCCAAATCCCCAGCCGAGCGCCGGCCACAGGAACCACGGATATCCGCCGAACCCGCCCGTCAGCAGATTGACGATGAACAGGAAGCCGATGATGATGCCGTACCACATCAGATGCACGAAGAACCCGGCCTCGGCCTGGGCGCGTTTGCGCGCGCGCTCGTAGGTCTGGCGCTCGGCGTCGTTCTTGAACTGCGGCGGCGGGGGCAAATCATTGGCGGGATCCAGGCTGACGCCGCCGTATTTATTCGTCTGTCGATCGAATCGCGCCCGCAGCTTGCGCTCGAATTTCTCGGCCTTGGCCTCGAACTTGCGCGCCAGCTTGCCGTCGAATTCGCGCTTTATTTTGGAATGAAGATCGTTTGCGAAGCGCTCAGCCGACGCCGTCGTCGAGGCCTTCGCGCCTGCGCACCTGGACCGGTCACGGTGCCTCGACCGGCCGTAATCCGACCAGTCGCCGCCGTCGCCCCATTTCATCCAGCGCAGCCGTTTTCGCTTTCGATGCTGCACGACGGCGTAAATGATTAACGCTATTAGAAGGATGCCCCACATCTTGCTTCACCTGGGGCCGGAAATCCCGGTCCGTGTAATTGACCTATCGTAGTAGCCAGAACTAAGACAATCGCTGCCCATTTGCTCATCCTGACCTTTAACTGCAAAGCCGATGCCGACGCCCGATTGCGCGAAAGCCGAGTATTCGTGCGGATCTCAACGATCACCCGCGCGTGCGCGACGGCTGAGTGCAGTCGCAACGATGCAGTCTCCGCACTGCATCGAGGTTGAGCCGCCGCGCCACTTCCGGCTGCGCGAGGCAGGCTTCCCGGCCGCGCCTGCGACCACCGCCGCCGATGCGATCCGCGCGGGCGCCGACTACGTCGTCGTCGGCAGTCCCATCTGGCGCGCTGCCGAGCCTTTACGCGCCGTGCACGAGATTACCGACGACATCGAGCGTGGACTGCGCAACAGTCCGCGGCGCACGTTTGAAATTCTCAACCCCCGTCCCGTGTAGTCCATCTTCGTTGCGCGTTTGTCTTTCTCATTCGAACCAAACTACGATTGCGCGAAATGCCCAAGCCGATCATTTGAACTTCAACTCTGAACCTGCACCCGGAGCCTGTTCTTGCTCGAAATCCTCATCGACCTGTTAGCGCTTGCAGTCGGAGCCGGATTCATCGGCGCGATCTCGGGCCTTGGCGGCGGAGTCTTCATCGTGCCTGCGCTGGTCATCGTCGCGCACATGCCGATGAAGATCGCGGTTGGCGCGAGCCTGATCTCCGTCGTCGCGACCAGCGCCGGAGCCAGCGTCGCATTCGTGCGCGACGGATGGACCAACCTGAAAGTCGCGATGGTGCTGGAATGCGCGACGGTTACCGGCGCCGTGATCGGCGCCTATCTCGCCGGCGTCGTGCCGACCGTGGTGCTCGAATTGCTCTTCGCCGCCATGATGCTCCAGTCGGCATACTTCACGGTGACCAAGCGCGGCGACGACATCCTCACCAAGGGCGACCCGCTCGCCGAGCGCCTCGAACTCTCGGGCGAAGTGCCCGACCTCAGCGGCAACCTGGTCCACTATGAAGTCGTGAACGTACCGCAGGGCGGTGCGCTCATGGTCGTCGCGGGCCTCATGTCGGGTCTGCTCGGAATTGGGTCGGGCGCGCTCAAGGTGATGGCGATGGACTACATCATGCACCTGCCGCTCAAGGTTTCGAGCGCGACCAGCAACTTCATGATTGGCGTCACCGCCGGCGCCGGCGCACTCGTGTTTCTCGCGCGCGGCGACGTTGCCACCACCATCGCAGCCCCGGTGGCGATTGGAGTCACGGCCGGCGCGCTCGCCGGCAGCCGCGTCCTGCCCCATCTCAGGGTCGAGTCGCTCCGGACCGTATTCGTGATAATTCTTCTGCTGATCGCGGCCGAGATGGGATGGCGCGCATTGTCGGGAATCTAAGCGATGCCGAAACAGGAAGAAGACCGCATACTCAGGGAATGGACGCCGATTCTGCTGCGATCGATTCTGATCGCCGCGATGGTCGTGCTCGGCGCCGGACTCGTCATGACCTACACCTTCGCCCCGGACTACTATGTCGAGCGCTACCAGGCGATACAGCATGGTCATCTGATCGGCAAGGAAAAGTTCGGCCTGTTGTTTGACAGGATTCGGCAAGGCAATCCGCATGCGGTTCTGACGATCGGGCTGTTTGTGCTGACGTTGGTCCCGCTCGCGCGCGTCGCGTTCTGCTTCATCCTCTTTATCAGGGAACGCGACTACACGTATGTTGCGCTTACGGCCTACGTGCTCGCGGGGTTGATCGTCGGCGTGCTGGCCGGGAGTGCCGGTTAGCGATGAAAATAAATCGATTAGTATTCGGACGGAGGATCGCGCAATGGAAATAAAAGGAAAGGTCGGCGTCATCACCGGCGGCTCATCGGGGATCGGGCGTGCAACGGCGGAGCGACTGGCGAAAGAAGGCGCCGCGATTGTGGTCGCCGATCTCGACGAAGCCGGTGGCGCCGAGACCGTCAAGCGAATCGAGAGCGCAGGCGGGCGTGCCGTTTTTGTGAAGGCAGACGTCACCAGGCTCGAGGATGCTCGCCGGATGCTCGACACCGCGGTCTCCAAGTTCGGCCGCCTCGACATCCTGCACAACAACGCCGGCATCGGCGTCGGCGCGCCCGGCTTTCCCGAAGCACCGCCGGAGAGATGGCACCTGGTGATCGAGATCGATCTGCAGGCGGTCATTCTCGGCACCGGGCTCGCGGCTCCGCTGATGCAAAAGCACGGCGGCGGTACCATCATCAACACGGCCTCGATGGCCGGCTTGTATCCGCATCGCCAGGACGTGGTTTATGGTGCGGCCAAGGGCGGCGTTGTGAACTTCACGCATTCCCTGGCGTTTTGGGAAGCGGAACGGAAAATCCGCGTCAACTGCGTCTGCCCGGGAATCGTCGATACTCCGTTGGTGCACAAGGGAATCGAGGCGGCCACGAAACTTGGTTTTTTGACGCGAGCTTTCGTGCCGGCGAAGATGATTCAGCCCGAGGAAATCGCCGACGCTGTCGTTAGCCTGGTGCGCGACGATTCGCTGTTCGGATGCGCGCTGGAAATTCGCCCGACTGGCCGCCAGATCGTCGATCCGCGTCGCGCCCCCGGCTCCCGAAAATAAAAAACCGGGGCGCTCGACGCGATTTCGCAGATGAGTCACGCCTTCATTTGGCGATGCTCCATTGGCGCATAAACTCGCGTGCCTGACGGCGCAGCGAGCGGCGCAGGTCGAATCGCGGCCCGTGCAGGTACCATAGCATCGCCAGTCCCAGGTAGCTCGAATAAATCTGCGTCGCCGCCCAATTCGGATCGAGATCCGCGTCAAGAATCCTCAACCGTTGCCCGCGCTCGACCAGCTCGCGAAAACTCTCGATTCCGTCGAGGTTCGCCTTGCGCATCGAGCGCAGCACCCGCGGCCCAATCTTGTGCGACTCCAGCGCAATGATCAGCAACAGCCGGCTGACCCACGGATTCTTCTCATTGAGCGCCGCCATCGTGTCGAACATCCGCCCGAACTCCGCGCGGAACTCGACCGCATTCGTCGCGTGCCTGGATTTTTCAAATACCAGTTCCCATTCACCAAGCACCTTGGACACGACCGCGATGAAAAATTCTTCCTTGTCGGCGAAATGCCAATACAGCGCCCCTTTGGTGACGCCCGCCGCGCGCGCGATTCGCGCCAGCGATGTGCCGCGATATCCGTACGACGCGAACAGATCCATCGCCGCATCGATCAATACCTGATCGAGCGAGCCGCGCCGACGCGCCTGCGGAGCCGGCGCCGCATTCTTGCGAACTGGCGATATCATCTGAACGGTCGGTATGGTGAGGCACTGCGGGTGCCCAGGTCAAGGGCGAAGTGAAGCGCGAGGCGCAGCAAGATGAAAAAAGCGCGCCTCGATGGAAGCGCGCGACTGTGCGGCGGCGGAGACTGCTCCGCATTTGCGTCCGGGCCGCTGCCGGGCGCGCGCGACTCGACGATCGCGCGTGTCAGTTGTTGCTGGAGCTGCCGCCGTCCGGAGCTTTCATGTTTCGCTCCAGACACCAACGGTCGATCACCTCGGCGTTGAAACGCCAATCGGTGCCGATCCGAAAGCCCGGCAGCTCTCCGCGACGAAGCAGCTTGTAGATTGTGGATGGATGCACGCGCAAATATTCGGACAATTCCTTGACCGTCATCACGCGCGGCAAGCTATACTTGGTTTCACTAGCCATGATATTCCCCGGTAACGTCCCCGTCTGCCGCCTACTGCCTAGATTTGACGCCCTTTTTCGCATCGATCAAATGATTCATCCGGCCCTTACGCCCACTATGAGTCTCTTTGAATGTCTCAAAATCATCGCTGGGGGTCAAGAGCAGCCTAAGGGGATTTGTGATAATTTTCGCTCTTTTCTCCCCTAAATTGTATGTAGAATCACAAATTTCTGCAGAAAATTCAATATAGAATGCACGCCAAGACTTTAAACCATGCCTGCGAGCACCTTGAAATCATCTTAAGTATGCCAAATCTCCACAAAATTTCAATAGCAGCAATCCTCGTCTTGCTTGGCCTTGCTAGTGCACAACCAGCCCAAGCCCAACTGAGGCTGACGAGCCCCGCGATCGCTTCTGGAGCCACAATTGCTGATGACTACGCGTGTGCTGGCGCCGATCGATCCCCGGCGCTTGCATGGAGCGACGCGCCGCAATCGACGAAATCATTTGCATTGATCGTCGATGATCCCGACGCTCCCAGCGGAACATTTGTTCATTGGGTGGCGTACAATATCCCGGCTCGCGTAACTTCGCTGCCCGCCGGCGTGCCGCAAACCGCGGAAATTGCGGGCGGCGGGACAAATGGAATCAACAGCTTCGAGCATATCGGCTACAATGGACCGTGTCCGCCGCCGGGAAAAATGCATCATTATCGTTTTCATCTCTTCGCGCTGGACTCGACGTTGACTCCCGGTGACCAGGCGGACGCGGACGCCGTGCAGTCCGCGATGAGAGGTCACGTCGTCGCGACTGCGGAACTGGCCGGCACATTCAAACGATGAGGTGAAAGCGATTCATCGATGAAGACGGTACTCAAAATCCTGGCTGGCGTGATTGTTCTCGCAGTCGTCGCGATCGTGGGATGGCGTTACTATCAAATGCATCGCGCGCGCCATGCCGGCCTGCTCACCGAGAACATCGGGCATGACGGCGACATCTGGAAGGCCGATTTCACCGCGCGCATCCCGGCCCCCGAGCAGACCGTCTTCACCGCGATTCGCGACATCGAAAATCTGCACAACGATCAGGTCAAGGCGGTGCGCGTCGTATCCCGGAGCGGAAATAAAAAGACCGTCGATATGGATATCGCGGGACCGGGCGGACAAACGATTACCACCCAGCTCGAGTTCGAGTACCTGCCCGAGCAGAATAAAATCGTTTATCGCACCATCAACAATCCGCTGCTCGATACTGAGGCCGTGTACCAGTTCGGCGATGAAGGCGCGAGCACGTTCATCGACTACCACGAAACCACGCATCTGCTGCAGTCGCTTCCGGTCCCTGACGGCGTCATCAAGCAGGTCATTCGCGGCATCTTCGTCGCGCAGCTCGAAACCTTGAAGCACACCCTCAACCTCAAGACCGACGACGGGGCCAACTCCGGCGACGACGAACCCTAACGGCGACAGCCGTTTGCGCGCCAGTCACATCGATTCTCGCCGGCACAGCCGCAGATCAACATGATTCGCTTCACCGCAGAATTCTTAAGCTCCGCATTCGCTCTCGACGGATGCCCGCGATGGAAGCGCGCCGAGGTGGCGCTCGCCGGCCGCTCCAACGTGGGCAAGAGTTCGCTGCTCAACGCGCTGGCCGGAGTTAAGGGTCTCGCGCGCACCAGCAAAACCCCCGGACGCACGCGATGCCTCAACTTCTTCGCGGTCGGCAACACGCTCGCGCTGTGCGACCTGCCCGGCTTCGGCTACGCGAAAATGGGTCACGAGGAAGCGGCCAAAATCGCTGCCATGATGCACGAATACATCCACGGGCGCGTCAATCTCGCCGCCATCGCGATTCTGATCGATTGCCGCCGCGGTCCTCAGCACGACGAACTCGATCTGGCGGCGATGGCTGCGGAGCGCGGTATCGAAGTGATTCCGGTCGCGACCAAGTGCGATAAGTTGCGCCGTTCGGAGCGCGCCGCCGCGCTCAAACGTTTCGACTCGATGCGCGTGCGCCCAATTTTCTGTTCGGCAACTTCCGGCGAGGGCATCGACGAGCTGCGCCGCCGAATCCTTGCCGTCGATCGCACCGACGCCGTCAAGCGCGCCGGTTCCCGATGACTCCCGAAGTCTCCGTCATCATCCCGACGTACAATCGACGCGCGATGCTGCTCGAGGCGATCGATTCCGTGCTCGCCCAATCGACGCCGGCGTTCGAGTTGATCGTCATCGACGACGGCTCGACCGATGGAACCAGCGAAAACGAACATTTGAGGCGCCTCGCTGAAACGATCCGCATTAGAATCGACCGTATCGATCATCGCGGTCCCGCCGCGGCGCGAAACCGTGGCGTCGCCATCGCGCGCGCGCCGCTGATCGCATTCCTCGATTCCGACGATCTCTGGTCACCGACCAAGCTCGAACGCCAGCTCGCGTTCATGCGCGACAACCCCGGCTGCGCGATCTCGCAAACCAACGAAATCTGGATCCGCAACGGGCGCCGCGTGAATCCCGGATTGCGCCATCGCAAGCGCGCCGGCGATATTTTCATCGACTCGCTCCGCACCTGCCTGATCGCCATGTCGTCGGTGATGATACGCACCGATCTTTTCCGCTCATCCGGCGGCTTCGACGAGCACATGACTGCCGCCGAAGACTACGATCTATGGCTGCGAATTCTTATCGACCATGAAGCCGGCCTGCTCGACGAACCGCTGGTGACACGCTGCGGCGGGCATTCCGATCAACTCTCGGCCACGACTCCTGCCCTCGATCGCTTCCGCATTCTCGCGCTTGCGAAATTGCTGGCGGACGACCGGCTTTCCCCGGCGCGGCGAACCTCGGTGGTCGAAGTACTCGCCGAGAAAAGCTGCATCTACGCGCGCGGCCTTCGGCGCCGCGACAAAATCGATGAGGCGCGACTGTACGAACGGGTCGCCGACCAGGCGCGAGGCTGGGCTACGCGGGCGGCTCCTGAAATCGGATGCGCGGTTGAATCGATGCGGACGATGCTTAGCGTCGAAGCGCCCTATGCTTGGCGAAATTCCACATGAATGCTGACGAGATCGACGCGCAGATTCGGATGCTCGCTGCCGAGCGACGGCTGCCGCCGAGCCATCTTGCGCGATGGCTTGCGATGGACCCGGCGTCGCGCGCCGCGATGCTCGATATTGTGCGCGTCATTCGACTGCGGACCGGTCAATTGATGACCGCGCTCGAGACGCTCGAGGAAATCGCCGTGCGCGAGCACGTCACAGTCGCCGGCGTTCTCGGCCGCCCCGAAATTCGGCGCATTGCAGGCGGTCCCGGCTCCGCGCCATCGCGCGCGAGCGCGCTGCTCGAAGCATTGCGAACCCTTCGCTACCCTCTCCTGAAAAGAATGCAGGAGCAGATCCGCGCTGAAGTCTCGGCGCTGAAGCTCCCCGGCGGCATTTCGATAGTCTTGCCCAAAGAGCTTGCCTCTGATGAATTCACGGTTTCGCTTCGGGTGCGAAGCGCCGCCGAACTGGCGCATCTGCTCGAGGCGCTCGATCGCTCGCGTCCGGGACTTGCACGAATAATTGAAATGCTCGCCGGCAAGAAGTGAAAAGTGAAACGGTGAAAAGATGAAATTCGATCTCGACGCGGTGTTTGTCGAGCACGGATGCGCCGGCTCCGCGCTGGCGACTCGCATTCTGGGCGCGCTCCCGCGCGATGTGCCCGTCACGCATGTCGCCGACAACGACACGCGCGAGGCGACCAGGCCCGCGTCCGGCGCGCGCGATCCGTTCGGGGCAGGCAAACGCCGGCTGGTGATCGCGCGGCGCAAGACTCCGTTCCTGACGCCGTGTCCGGCAGGGTCCGCGGAGTTCGCCTGCTGCGGATACCTCGTGCTCACGCTGGCGTCGAACTGCCCGATGGATTGCTCGTACTGTTTTTTGCAGGAATTTCTGGCCGACAATCCCGCCTTCCAGGTGTATGCGAATTTCACCGATTCTTTCGACGAGCTCGACCGGCTCGCCGGCAACGCGCGCGGGCGCAGCTTCCGCGTCGGCACCGGTGACCTGGCGGATTCGCTGGCGTTCGACTCGCTCACCTCGATCAGCCGCGACCTGATCGATTTTTTTGCCTCGCGCGAGAATCTGACCCTCGAGCTCAAGACCAAGACCGACGAAATTGAAAATCTTCTTGGCATGGACCCGCGCGGCCGCGTGCTCGTCTCGTGGACCTTGTCGCCCGACGCCGTCTATCGAAGCTCGGAGCATCTCACCGCCCCGCCCGCGGCCCGAATCGCGGCGGCGCGCGCGGTCCTCGACGCCGGCTACCGCGTCGCGTTTCATTTCGATCCGTTGATTGCATATCCCGGCGCCGAGCGCGATTACATCCGATTGATCGACGAGCTGCTGGACACAGTTGCGCCCGAACAAATCTCGTTCATCAGCATGGGCGGTCTGCGGATGACGCCACGGTTGCGCGGCGCCGCGCGCAGCCGTTTCCCCGGCGATCCGATGCTGTGCGGCGAGGACGTGCTCGCCCTCGACGGGCGCTTGCGGACCTTCACGCCGCTGCGCCTCAGTCTTTACCGCACGCTTGCCGATCGTTTCCGAAAAGCGGGCGCGGAAATCCCAACCTATCTGTGCATGGAAGCGGCCAGCGTCCATGAAAGCGTCTTTGGCGCGGCGCCCTCCCGACCGGCTATAATCGGCAACCGCCTCGCGCGCGACTGAGCACGGACGGCGCACCGGCGGATTCAAAAAAAAATGCCGACCCGTAAAAAATCTGCAACACGGCCAAATTCGATCGCGGCTTCCAACGGACTGCTTCGCGGCGCGCGCGCGGCGATCGACCGGCCCATCGGCGTCTTCGATTCCGGCATCGGGGGGCTCACCGTCCTGAAAGCGCTGACTGCGGCGCTGCCCAATGAAGATTTCATCTACCTCGGCGACACGGCGCGGCTTCCCTACGGCACGAAATCCAACGAGGTCATCGTCCGTTACTCGAAGGAGAACACCGGCTTCCTGCTCGCCAAGGGAATCAAGATGCTGGTGGTCGCCTGCAACACGTCCAGCGCGGTCGCGCTCGACGCGATCGCGTCGGACACGATGATCCCCGTGATCGGCGTGATCGAGCCGGGCGCGCGCGCCGCCGTCAAGGCTTCGCGCAACGGCAAAATAGGCGTGATCGGCACCGAGGCGACGATCGCGTCGGGCGCTTACACCCGCGCGATCCAGCGCCTGGGCCCGCGCTCCGAAATCTACACGCGCGCATGCCCGCTGCTGGTGCCGCTGGCCGAGGAAGGATGGACCGACAATGCGGTCGCGGAATTGACCGTCGCCCACTACCTCGAGAGTCTCAAACAGAGCGGCATCGACACGCTGCTGTTGGGATGCACCCATTACCCGCTGCTGCGCGATATGTTCGCGCGAATTCTTGGGCCCCGCGTGAAGCTCGTGGACTCCGCGACTGCGACCGCGGCCGACGTGCGCGACCGGCTGCGGACTTTCAAGCTCGCCCGGCGCACCGGCAAAGGGATTCAGAGTTTCTTCGTGACCGAGACCCCCGATCGTTTCGTCCGCGTCGGCCGCAGATTTCTCGGCCCGCAGGTCGAATCCGCCGTCCGCATCGAGCGCTAGCAACGCTCTCCTTACCCCGGCGCAGGGCTGGCTGCCCCCTGACTAGCGCGCCGATTTCAGAATAAGATGATTTCGACTAAACTTGTTTCACTGTTTCACTGTGTCACCGGTCAGACCGCATCGCTCTGGCTCGCCGAGAACCTGAACTCAAAAGAAACCTTGCCGGATAAATCGCTCATATAAGATGGCTTCAGCTATTTCCCTCGTAGCGCGGAAAATCTTCGGCTCGAAGAACGAACGCGAACTCAAACGGCTGCGTCCCGACGTCGACGAGATCAATCGGCTCGAACCCGAGACCTCGGCGCTGAGCGACGACGAGCTGCGGCGCAAAATCGCCGAATGGAAGGCGAATATCAGCGCGATCGAAGAGCGCGAGCGGCGCGACGATGCGATGCTGGAAATCCTGCCGCAAGTCTTCGCCGTCGTGCGCGAGGCCGCCAAGCGGACGATCGGCCAGCGCCACTTCGACGTGCAGCTGATCGGCGGAATGATCCTTCACCAGGGGCGAATCGCCGAAATGAAAACCGGCGAGGGCAAGACTCTCGTCGCCACTCTGCCCGCCGTGCTCAACGCGCTGTCGGGACGCGGCGTGCATGTCGTCACCGTCAACGACTACCTGGCCCGGCGCGACTCCGAATGGATGGGGCGCATATTCGGCTTCCTGGGCCTGACCGTCGGCGTCGTCGTTCACGGCGTGACCGACCAGGAGCGCAAGGTCGCCTACCGGGCCGATATCACTTACGGCCAGAACAACGAGTTCGGCTTCGACTACCTGCGCGACAACATGAAGTTCAACATCGAGGACTACGTCCAGCGCGAGCACAACTTCGCGATCGTGGACGAAGTGGATTCGATTCTGATCGACGAGGCGCGCACGCCGCTGATCATCTCCGGCGCCTCCGAGGAATCCACCGACACTTATTATGTGGTGGATCGCGTGATCCCGCGCCTCAAGCCCGAAGAGCACTACACCATCGACGAGAAGATGCGCACCGTGTCGCTGACCGAGGACGGGGTGACGCGAGTCGAGCAACTGCTCGGCGTCGAAAACCTGTACGACCCGCGCAACATCCTGCTGCTGCATCACGCCAACCAGGGACTTCGCGCGCACACGTTGTTCAAGCGCGACGTCGATTACGTCGTCAAAGAAGGCGAGGTGATCATCGTCGATGAATTCACCGGGCGGCTGATGCCGGGCCGGCGATGGAGCGACGGGCTGCATCAGGCGGTCGAGGCGAAGGAGAACGTCAAGATCGAGTCGGAGAACCAGACGCTCGCCACCATCACGTTTCAGAACTACTTCCGAATGTACAAGAAGCTGTCCGGGATGACCGGTACGGCCGACACGGAAGCGGTCGAGTTCAAGGAAATCTACCGCCTCGACGTGGCCGTGATTCCGACCAATCAGCCGATGATCCGCATCGACAATCACGACCTCGTTTACAAAACCGAAGTCGAGAAGTTCGACGCCGTGATCGAGGAAATCCGCGACTGCCACGAACGCGGCCAGCCGGTGCTGGTCGGCACGGTCTCGATCGAAAAGTCCGAGCGCGTCGCCGACAAGCTCAAAAAAACCAGCGTCAAGCATTACGTGCTGAACGCCAAGAACCATGAGCGCGAAGCGGAAATCGTCGCCCAGGCCGGCCGTTTCGGCGCGGTCACGATCTCGACCAACATGGCCGGTCGCGGCACCGATATCGTGCTCGGCGGAAATCCCGAGTTCATGGCGGCGGCGGAAGTCGGCACCAAGGACCCGGCCGATCCGAATTTCCAGGCTGCGCTGGCGAAGTACGTCGAACAGTGCAAGGCCGAGCGCGAGAAAGTGCTCGAGGCCGGCGGCCTGCACATCCTCGGCACCGAGCGCCACGAGTCGCGCCGAATCGACAACCAGCTCCGCGGCCGGTCGGGACGCCAGGGCGACCCCGGCTCGTCGCGATTCTACATGTCGCTCGAGGACGACTTGCTCCGCATCTTCGGCGCCGACCGGCTCAAGGGCCTGATGGGCCGAATCGGAATGGAGGACAACGAGCCCATCGAGCATCGATGGATATCGCGCGCGATCGAAAACGCGCAAAAGAAGGTCGAATCGCACAACTTCGACATCCGCAAGCATCTGCTCGAATACGACGACGTCATGAACAAGCAGCGCGAGGTGGTTTACCATCGCCGGCGCGAACTGCTCAGCGGCGCCTCGCTCAAGGACGACGTGCTCGACATGTGCGACGCGCTGATCGAGGAAATCGCGGCGGCTCACGCGAACAACGAAGTCGAACCGGCGCAATGGGACTGGAAGCTGATCGACGACGCGTTCTTCAAGCAGTTCAAGTTCCGCCCCGGCTTCAACGCGCAGACCGAAGTGGGCGGCAAGCCGGTTCAGTCGGCCGACGATCTGACCGAGATCGGTTCCGAGCGCGTGCATCAGCTCTACGATCAGCGCGAAGCGGAATTCACCGAGCCGGTGATGCGCCAAATCGAAAAGATCGTGATGCTCCAGACGCTCGATTCGCTCTGGAAAGATCATCTGCTCGCGATGGACCATCTGAAGGAAGGAATCGGGCTGCGCGGCTATGCCCAGGTGAATCCGCTGGTCGAATACCAGAAGGAAGGGTTCACGATGTTCGAGGCGCTGATGGCGGTGATGCAACAGGACGTGGTCGAAAAGGCTTTTTCCGTCCAGGTGCAACGCCAACAGGACGTCGAGCAGATTCAGCAGCCCAAGCCGCAGCACGTCGTGATGAGCCACGGCGGCGAGAGCGAGGCGCCGGCTGCAACGCCCGCCAAGCGCGACGCCGAAAAAGTCGGCCGCAACGATCCGTGCCCGTGCGGCTCGGGCAAGAAGTACAAGCGCTGCCACGGCAAGTGACGTAGAGAAGCGTTCCAATTCTTCCATTTGCACCCATCTTTGGTCCGCGTATAGTTCGGCGCACGGAGGATTTTGCTGGATGAAAGTCGAACTCGAGCCCGCCGCCGTGCGCGGATTTCGATTCGCCGGCGTCAGCGCGGGACTGAAGACCAAGGCCGGCGCGCTTGACCTGGGCCTGATCGCCGCCGATCGCCCGGCTGCCGCAGCCGCGGTGTTCAGCACCAATCGTGTGAAAGCCGCGCCGGTTTATGTGACGGCGGACCGCGTCAAGTCGGGCCGTCTGCAGGCAGTCGTCGCGAACTCGGGATGCGCCAACAGTTTCACCGGCACAGAAGGGATGCGGCTCGCCCGCGACTCATGCGCGGAAGTCGCGCGACTTCTCGGATGCGCGCCGGAACTCGTCGTACCATCCTCGACCGGTGTGATCGGCCATCTCTACGACTTCGCGAAATTCAAAAGCGGCGCCGCCGATGCCGTACGATCGCTGCGTGAAGACGGCCTGGCCGACTTCGCGCATGCGATCATGACGACTGACACGCGCGCCAAGACCGCCTCGACCAGCTTCAAGGCGGGCGGCTCGACCATCACGCTCGCCGGCGCGGTGAAAGGTGTCGGGATGATCTCGCCCAAGATGGCGACGATGCTCGGCTACCTGGTCACAGACGCGGTGATCGCTCCCTCTTTACTGAAAAAATCGCTCAAGGCCGCGATCCCGGCCAGCTTCAACGCGATCACCGTTGACGGCGACATGTCGACCAACGATACGGTGATTATTATGGCGAGCGGCGCCGCGGAAAATCGCGCATTCGGCGCGCGCGAGCAGGCGGCATTCGATCGCGCGGTCGGGGAAATTTCGGCGGCGCTCGCGCGCGAACTCGTGCGCGACGGCGAGGGCGCGACCAAGCTCGTCACCGTCGAGGTACGCGGCGCGCGCAATCCGGCAGACGCCGAGCGCGCGGCCCGGCAAATCGCGAACTCGCCGCTGGTCAAGACGGCGTTCTTCGGATGCGATCCGAACGTGGGCCGAATCCTGATGGCGGCGGGATCGTCCGGCGCGTACCTCGAGTCCAACAAGCTGGTGCTGTGGATCGGCGGAGTGAAAGTTGCCTTGAACGGCCGGCTGCTGACCGGGGCGCTGGCGGAGGCGGGGGCTGCGATGAAAGAGCGCGAATTCGCGGTGCGACTCGATTTGCGGTTGGGGAAATCGAGCGCCCGGATTCTAACTTGCGACCTGAGCTACGATTACGTGCGAATCAACGCGGAGTACACGACCTGAGCGGAGGCAATTGCGGATGGCAAGCTTCATCAAAGTTGCGAAGCTGGCAGACCTGCCCGAGGGCAGCGGCAAACTCGTCGAGGCCGGCGGCAAAAAGATCGCGCTGTTCAACGCGCGCGGAAAATTCTACGCGATCGACAACACCTGCAAGCATCGCGGCGGCCCGCTCGCCGAGGGCGAGCTCGACGGCACCATCATCACCTGCCCGTGGCACGGATGGGAATACGACATCGCGACGGGAACGAAGCTCGACGACGCAAGCGTCAAGCTCGGATGCTACGCGGTAAAGGCCGACGGCGACGACATACTCGTTGAGGCATGACGCGCGCGCGGCGCGGAGCTTCAGCGCGCCGCAAACATGCGGCCCGCGGCGTAAGTCACACCCGCGGCTGCTATTCCAATCAACATGCTTTCGAGTCCGCTGCGCCACCACGAACGGCTGGTGATGATCGTCTTGAGCGCGCCGACTCCGAACAGCACCGCGACGGTCGAGATGGCCGAGACGATCAGCGCGCGGCTCGGCTCAAAAAAAATGTACGCCCAGACGGGCACTGCCGCGCCTGACAGATATGACAAGCCAACGGCGAAGGCGGAGCGGATCGGGCGGTCGAAGGATTCCTCGTTGAAGCCCAGCTCCTCGCGCATCATCACGTTGCTCCATCGCTCGGGGTCCGACGTGATGTGCGCGACGATCTGATCGAGCAGCGGACCGGCGAAGCCCTTTTTTCGATAGATGGTGCTGATCTCTTCGCGCTCGCGTTCGGGCCATCGGCGGATTTCGTCGCGCTCGCGTTCTATCTCGCTTTGATAAAACTCGATTTGCGAGCGCGCGGAGATGAACGCCGCCAGTCCCATCGCCACCGCGCCGCCCAGCATCTCCGACAGTCCCGCCATCATCGCCGCGTTGCCGGTGACGAACGCGGCCGCGACGCCGGAGGTAACGGCGAACGAGGCGACCAGTCCGTCGTTCAGCCCGAGCATCACGTCGCGCACCCAGCTTCCGCCGGCGGCGTGGACCTGCTCGGTGTGATGGTCGTACTCGCGGCCGAGGATCGAAAAAGCCACTACTCAGTTCCTCCGGCAAGCGGCGCCACGACCGGCTGCGTGGCCGGGACGCCGCGGCGCTTGCGGCGATCGATCGACTCGCGCGCCGCTCTAACTTCGGCGACCATCCTGCGCGCGGCCGCGCGGTCCGGCCGATGGCCCAGGTAAGAGTAAAGAAAATCGAGCCGCGCCGCGCGGCACAGAAATCGCCCGATGCTGCGATCGAGATGCACCAGGTTCAGAATTCGGCGATCCCACGAGACGTTGGCGGCGCGGCGGAAATCCTCGAGATCGATAAAGTACACTTTGAAGCCGCCGGACTCGTTCTCCTCGACCATGATGTTGGTCTCCTGCAGATCGCGAGTGTAAAGACCGGACTCGTGGAGGCGCCGGATTTGCGCGGCCACCGTATCGGAGATTTGTTTGCGGCGATGCACGTCGCGCCCCTTGATTTCTCCGGGGCCGAGCATGAAGCGGCTCAGAGAGTCGGCGTTGATGAGCGCGCGGCTGACGAGATAGGAGGCTCGAATCGCACCCGCCTGGTACAGATCCATGGCCGCCAGCGGCTCCGGATGCGCGAAGCCGTGCGCCCGGAGCATCGCGGCGCCGGCGAGCGATCGCGCGGCGCGAGACCCGCGAAATCGCGCGTAAACGCCGCGACTCCATGAGGAAACCTCGACGCGCTTTAGGAACGCGGGACCGGCGCCGGGGACGTCGAGGAATCCAGCCAGCGTGCGCGCTTCAGATTTGAGCACCCGAAAATCCGCCGACGCCATCAATTCGTCGGCGCGCTCGACGACCGCGCGCCAGTCCGGCGAACGCGCATAGAGGACGACAGTGCGCATGCGCGATCAAGCCTAGCCCTTTCGCGCGCCGATGGCATCGGGGGGGCGCGCCGGCGAGAGGCGCGAGTCTGCGAGTCTCCTGCACCATTCCGCGGCGCCCTGGCAACGAAAATCTACTTCTTGGGTTCGACGATTAACGAGCCGCCGACATGCGCAAGATGCAACTGGCAAAAATACGGGAACACGCCCGGTTTGTCGGCGACGAAGGTGATCGTCTTGGGCGTGCCGTGAGTCACAATCTCCGCGATGTTGTATGCCGGAATCGTAAAGCCGTGCTGATTCGACGGGCCCTCGCCCGGCACCTGATTCTTGAGCGTGAGCTTTACCTTGTCGCCCTGTTCGACCGCGATCACGCTGGGCAACCAGAACTTCGTGTCATCTACCTCGACCGCGACGAGCGTGAAACTCTTGGTGCCGGGCTCGTCCACGGCGGGCGCTGGCGCAGCCGCGGCCGAGGGGGCGGAGTCGGCGGCAGCCGCGATCCGGATCGCGCTCGGGAGCATGAACGCGGCCACGGCCGCCATCGCGGCCATCGTTTTCAACATTGCCTTGCTCATCGAAGTTTTCTTCTTGTTCAGCGGTTCATGACAATCTATCACGCGAATCGCGAAACTCAGCCATTGAATCGCTTTGCGAGTTTTGCCCATTGCGCGTCGTCGGCGCCCGCGCGATACGGAATGTAAAACGCGACCCGGTCGAGCAGCCCATCGTAACGATTCATCACCTTGTCCGCGATCTCGTCGTAGGTGCCCGCGACCGTGTACACGTCGAGCATCTCGTCGGTGATCTCCTTGGCCATCGAGACCCACTCGCCCCTGGCAGCCTTTTCGTTCAGCCGCTGGGCCACGTCGCCCCATCCGTGCGTGTCGAGCACGATCTTGTAGGTTCGCGTCGAGGCGTAGAACGAAATCTGCTGCCGGACGGCTTCGCGGGTTTTTTTTATTTCGTCCTGATTGTGGCCGACGATCACGAACGCGGCTGACTGGATTTCGAAGTCTTTGCGCGAGCGCCCGGCCTTCTTGAGACCCTTCTCGACGTTCGGCAGCACGAATTCGCGAAGATACTTGGGCGAGTTGAAGGGATGCGCATGCAGGCCCTCGCACAGTTCGCCGGCGAGCCGGAGGATATGTTCGTTGACGCCGGCGATGTGAATCGGCACGTTCCAGTAGTTGTGCCTGGCCGGCGTGAAGAACGGCGTCATCAACGAGAAGTTGTAGTACTTGCCCTGAAACGAAAGTTTCGCGCCGCCCTCCGACCAGCATTTGAAGATCGCGCGGAGCGCCAGGATGTACTCGCGCAGGCGTGGCACCGGCGCTTCCCACTTCGTGCTGTAGCGGCGCTCGATATGGCCCTTGACCTGCGTGCCGAGCCCGAGGATGAAGCGGCCCTCGGAAAGCCCTGCGAGATCCCACGCGGTCGCGGCCGTAACCATGGGGCTGCGCGGAAACGCAATCGCGACCGAGGTGCCCATTTTGATTCGCCTGGTATGCTCCGCGATCAGCGCGGCCGGAAGAAAGCCGTCGTTGCCGGCCTCCGGAATCCAGATCGCATCGAATCCCGCAGCCTCGGCGGCACGGGCGGCGGCCGGAACATCGCGCAAGTTGCGCGTCGAGAGACCGGTGTCGAGCTTCATAATTTTCGCTCCCGCGTAAATTTTTTCGACGAGTGGGCGAAATCGTAACAAAGCCCGCGGCGTACTGGAAAGAGCGCGCTCAGCGGCGCGCGGCTGCGCGGCGGCGGATCACGTCGAGCAGGCGGCGCGGATAGTCGCTGATCAGTCCGTCCACGCCCAGGTCGAGCAGTTCCCGCATCTCGGCTTCCTCGTTCACCGTCCAGACGTGCATCTCGAGTCCGATGCGATGGGCGAACTCGACACTTTCGGGCGTGACGAGCTGCCACGACTCGTAGCTGCGCGGGATTTGGAGTGCGTTGCCGGGCGGACGATAGTTGGCGTCGCGGCTCGCCATCGCCTGAAGGAATCCGCCCGATTCGAGGTACGAAAAGTTGGTTGGGATTTCCGGCGCCAGCATCCGGACCTCGTCAAGCGGTTGCTGGTGCTCGCTGGCGACGAGCACACTCCGGCGCATCGCGGCGCGATCGATCACGTCGAGCATCGGCGCGACCACGCTCGGCGCGATTTGCTTGACTTCGATCACCATCCGCAGTTTTGGAAATGCCGCCATCACCTCGGCCAGCCGCGGCATCCGGATCCCCTTGTCTCTGAATGGAAAATTCGCGCCGTCGAGCGTAAACATCCGGCCCGCGTCGGCTGCCGCAAGCTTCGCGTATGTCATCTCGCGGATGACGCCGGCGCGTCCGCAAGTGCGCTCCAGATGGTCGTCGTGACTGACAACGATTTCGCCGTCGCGCGTCATATGGATGTCGAGTTCGAGATACTGAATGCCGATCGCGGCGGCGGCGGCAAATGCTTCGAGCGTATTTTCAGGATGCGTGCCGGCGGATCCGCGATGGCCAAAGGCGCGCGGCAATCCGGGCTTGAAGAAATCGGTATTGGGATGCTCGCGCATTTCAGAAGCGACCTCGTCGCGATTTCAGCTGTGACCGGGAAGCTGCGACCCGGCAATGGCGATGGAAGAGCGGAGCGGTACCGTGAGGCCGCGAGGAATTCAGATCACAGCGCGCTGTCGGACGCCGAGGCTCCAAGCGCATCGCCGCTGCGGCTGCTGGAAATTCTCCGTGCCCGCAGATGCGCGCTCTTTGCCGGGCTGCGGCCGAGCGTCACGTGGTACATGTCGGCGAACTTCGAGATCGCGGGTTTGCGCGCGTCGGTCGCGATGAAATGGCTGCCGAGGTCGGGCAGCTCGGCCAGTGCGGACTGGTAGCGATCCTTGATGTCGTCGAAGATCGCCTTCATCCGCGGCGAGACCTCGTGATTCTCGCCAAGTTTCTCGGTGAGAGGATTGACCCAGGCGCCGGCTTTTTCCATCGCGAAATGGAGATGCGGCCCAGTCGAAAGGCCGGTCGAACCGACATTGCCAATGACCTGCCCGATATGAACGTAGCCGCCCGGCTTCACGTCGGAGCTAATCTTCGACAGATGACCGTAGATGCTGATCATCTGATGCTGATGCTGGATGCGGATGCAGTTGCCGAGCTCGCCCTGCCATCCCGCGCTTATGACCGTGCCATCGGCGACGGACTTGACCGGCTCGCCGTATTTGGCGACCAGATCGACGCCGACATGAGGCCGGTACTCGTGCAGGATCGGATGATAGCGATGGAAGGTGAAGCCCGAGGAAATGTACTGGAAATTGAGCGGAAACTTCAGGGACTGCGGACCGAGCGCGTGGCCCTTTTCGTCATATAGATGAGGGCGGCCGTGTTCGTCCGAGAACGATATCGCCGTCAGCGTGCGGCTTCCAAAGCGGATTTGCGCCGCCTGCACGTCGCCGGCGAGCGTGTAGGAGCCGTCGCGGCTGACCTTTTCATTGTAAATCAGCTTGACCGCGGAACCGGGCGCGAGACGATTGAGATCGTGGCGGTCCGCGAACGCATCCTGCAGCGAGGCGACGATTGGCTTGGGTATCCCGTTCTCGGCGGCTGCGCGCTGGAAGTTGTCCTTGACCGCGAACGTCAGCTTGATCGGGCGAATGAAATACTCGAGCGGCCGCAGCGCAGCCTTCAGCACGCCGGCGCCGAGACTGGCCGCGGTGAGCGTGGTCTTTTCGTCAAGATCGTATTTGAGGCCGCGCATCTCGCCGGTCTCGGGATCCTTATATAGCGTCAGCGGATGGCCGCTGTGAAAATATCGGTTCGCGGTGATGCGCTGAATGTACGACGCCCACTGATGCGCGTCGTCCGGTTCCATCCCGGCTTCGCGAAGGTAGCTTTCGATTGGCGCGGTGCGGTCAAGCGTCATGCTGATTGTGATCGACGCAGGTGCGGGTTCGGCGGATTCCGGCTGCTCGACTACGTCAGGGGCGTCCTTGCCGGCATCCAGTTCGGAGCTGAGCGTGTCGAGCGGCGAGGCAAGCGTCTGCGGATTTGCCTGGAAAAAAAGAAACAGCGCCGCGGTGGTCGCAATCAGTGCAACGGCCAATCCCGTCAGCGCACGTGGATATCCCAAGAAGCGTCTCCCCCGAGCCAGCATCATCAGCGACGCTAGGTTATTCGCCTACCCAACGCAACCCTTGGCGGTGTATCAGTCTGATACACATCTGACATCTCTATTTACACTTCGTCCAGGATAGCGACAGACATTCACGCGGTTACAATAGGCACAAATAAACCCTCGCGCAGGTGACATATGAATCGGGACTGTCAACCGCGCGCGACGCGACTTAACGAGGCGGTTTCGGGGCAAATTCATCAGGGACAATTCCGAGCCGCCCGATACCCCTCCTGTTCGGCCGCTTCGCGGCTCGCGAACACGACTCGATTCTCGGGCGCCATCTTGTCGTAGGTTCCGCATCCGGGCC
>OBLU010000667.1_pt1 | contig 32080 bp, 21 predicted proteins | sample 1518681 | NCBI WGS metagenome assembly OBLU01 (sample SAMEA3539304, study PRJEB22396) | soil metagenome | biome: tundra; feature: field; material: soil | place: USA | collected 2010-05 | depth 0.15 m
GCGGTCCGGCGGTGGCGAGCGCCGCCGGCGCGGCCGGGCGCGGGGCCGGCGGGGGCCGATCGCTATCCGCAGAAGACCCCTTGATTCAGCTTGCTCCGCAAGGTGGCGGCTTCTACATGCCGTGGAACTGGCGAGGCTTCTATGATTTTGGCAGCAGCCTGATCGGCGATTGGGGAATTCATATCCTCGGTCCAGCCAACTGGGCGCTCCAATTGCACCCGAAATACCTGATCAGCGTGGAATGCATCAAGAAAGATTCGATGCCTCCGCTCACCTTCCCCGACGAATTGGCCTTCCGTTTCGACTTCGCGGCGCGCCCCAACATGCCCCCGGTGTCGGTTTACTGGTATCACCACGCGAACGGCGACGCCTACTCGCCTTCTGGCATGACGGCGGAACAGGCCCGCAAGATTCCCGGTACGGGCCCGCAGGTGGGGCCCCCACCCGCGGCTGCTCCCAGTGGCGCCGCGGCCCGGGCGGGTGGTGTTGCCGGCACGCGCGGCGGAGGCCCAGGGCAGCAGGGTTCCGGTTACAACTGCATTTTCGTCGGCACCAAAGGGTATATGGGAACGAGCGGACGCGGCGAGGGCGTCGGCCTGCTTCCGGGTTCCCGATGGGCTGACTACAAACTCCCCAACGCCTACCTGACCCGATCGCCTGGGGCCAGCACAGGCAATAACCATCCCGCGCACATCCGCGATTGGGTCCGCGGATGCAAGGGCGGGGCGGTTCCTTGTTCGAATTTCAGCATCGCCGGTCCTTATACGGAATGGATGATCCTGGCTGCCGCCGCCGTCCACGCGGAAGGCAAGCTGATGTGGGATTACCCGAAAGGCGAGTTCACCAATAACAAGGATGTGAACAAGTGGGTTAAGCCGACCTTCCGCAAAGGTTGGGAAATCAAGCTGTAATATAATACGTCCGTAGGCTCACCCGGTGCGGTCCGGAAACACCGGATTTTCGGACCCGGCAATGTGGCGGCGCGTCCAGAACAGCTCTTAATTGCTGCTCAGCCTGTTCTCCATCTCCTCCAGGCTGACCCCTTTTGTTTCCGGGTACCAGATCCACACGACCGCGAACTGGACGGCCATCATGGCGGCGAAAAAGACAAACGGCGCAGCGCCCGACGAGACCGCCATCACAGGGAAGATAGCGGAGATAAGCGCATTCATGATCCAGTGGGTGAAGCTGCCCAAGCCCTGGCCTTTGGCGCGAACCAGGTTGGGAAAAACCTCGCTGATGTAGACCCAAATGACCGCGCCCTGCGAAAAAGCGAAAAACGCGATGTAGGTCACGAGCAGCCAAAGCAAGTACTCGCCGTGGCGGCCGCTGGCGAAAATCGCAGATACGCCGGCCAGGCAGACTCCCGTGCCTATAGCTCCGGTGAGCAGCAGTTTCTTACGGCCGATCTTATCGATTACGGTCATGGCGATCATGGTGAAGATCAGATTCGTAAGACCGATTGCTACGGCTTGCGCATCGCTCGATACGCGGCTGAATCCGGCGCGTTCGAAGATATCGTTCAGGTAGTAGAGAATTGCGTTGATCCCCGCGAGCTGGTTGAACATCCCGATGGTGATGGCCAGGAAAATAGGCTTCCGGTATCGCAGTTGAAAGAGCGGCTCGCTTCGCACGCCACGCTCGGCGCCGATGGACTGCTCAATCTCGTTCAGTTCGCGATCGACGTCCTTTTCGCCGATCTTTACCAGGACCTCACGCGCTTCGCTCGAGCGGCCCACCTTCACCAGCCATCGGGGACTCTGTGGGATGCCGAACAGCGCCACAAAGAACGCGGCGGCGGGCAACGCGGCCACGCCGAATTTAAAGCGCCATTCCGCCGCGCCGAAACCCACCTGAGCCACCAGGTAGTTGGAAAGATATGCCAGCAGTATGCCGAGCACCACATTGAACTGGAAGAAGCCCACCAGCCGCCCGCGTTTGGCCGCCGGCGCGATCTCCGCAATATACATGGGGCCGATGACGGAGGAACCTCCGATCGCAAGACCTCCGACCACCCGAAATAGCAGGAAGGAGTACCAACTCCAGGCCAGGGCACACCCCAAAGCCGAGAAGACGTAGAGAATTCCAAGGGCCCGCAAACATCCGCGCCGGCCATATCGGTCGCTGGGCGGGCCGGCAAACAGCGAACCGAGAACCGTTCCCCACAGCGCGCTCGAAACCGTGAAGCCGAGCATAGCCGGAGACAGGGAATACTCGGCAGTCAGAGCCCGGGTCGCGCCGGCGATCACAGCCGTGTCAAATCCGAATAGCAGCCCGCCGATGGCCGCTACAATGGCGCTCCGGAGTAAGTACCCGTTCAGTTTCTCCGTTCCCGACGGTTCGATAGGGGCGGCGCTCAACAGTCTCTCCTGGCTTGCTACTTTGGCGGGCCGGCCAAATCCGGCGCCCCAACAGTTCCGTCAAGTCCGTCAAGACGCGCCAATCCGGGCTTCTCGTGGGATGATTTACCGTTCGGCCGATCATAACGGCCACTCTCAACAAATAGGGCAATCTCATCCGGACTCCAGTCCGGGATCGCTCCCGCACGGCTTGCGACCAAAGCACCTACGCGATTCGCGAATGATACGATGTCGCGTGTGCCCCATTGTTGAGATAAACCGTGCAGCATCGCCGCTGCAAAGCCGTCGCCGGCGCCGACCGAATCAGCGACGGACACCGGCTGACCAGGCTCCTCGGCGTAGTCCCCGCCGTTCCAGATGGCGGAGCCATTTGGACCCAACGTGACGGCGACCGTCTGCCAGCCATAGCGCGCCGCGCCTTCGCGGCAAAACGATTCGATGGCGGCGTGCGGCAGCCCGGCAAACTGCGCGACGGAACGCATTTCCTCCTCGTTGAGTTTCACTACGTTGGCGAGACCCAGCAACTCCATGACGAGTTCCGCGGAGAAACAGCCTGGCCGCAAGTTCACATCATAAAACTGCGTGGCCTTAGGGACAGCATCCATGATCTGCTGGAGCTTCGACCGCGCCTGCTTGAGGTGTGGGTATAGCGTTCCATAGTAGAGCCAGCCGGGAGACCAAGCGGAAAGATCCCCCAAGTCGGCTGCAGAAAGTTCTACCGCATCATAGGCGGCAGGCCGCTGGATCCGGAAGGTGGGCTGCCCATCGGCGCCGAGCAGCACACTGGCGGTTCCAGTGGGAAAACCAGTTACGGTTTGGATGAAGCGCGTCTCGAGACCGATCTCGCGTATGGCGGCCAGCGCCGAGCATCCCAACGGATCGTCGCCGACCCCACTGACAAGCTTGACCTGATGCCTCATCCGGCTGGCATGAGCCGCAAAGTTGAGGGGGGCGCCTCCGAGTCTCGTGGAGTCGTGAAACACGTCCCACAAAACTTCTCCGATCGCGATGACGCGAAGATTCCCATTCATGAAAATAAGCCTCCGGTCATACGTGGAAGTGCTCCATGCTGAATTTGGCCGGCTTCATGGGCCATACCTTCAGAGACTCAATCCGGATGGGAACGGATGCGGGACGGCTGGCACTGCCTGCTACCGCGGCGCCCGGAAGAGGCCCGCCCGGCGCACCGGTTCCGCCGCGTCCGCCGAATCCGCCCGCCTGCGCAAACACCGCGATGCCCTGATTCTCCCGGGGCGCTTCAACCGGGTTGTACACCGCCGCCACACCATCGTTCACGAACACTTCCATGCAGCGTTTGTCGAGGAAGATCCGGATCTTGTTCCGGGTGGCGTTCCCTACATAGGCGCGGACGTCGCCTACAGTGAGGTTCCCGCGCTGGATGGAAACCACCACCCCCGGCTTGCCCTCGGTGGGTCGCCGCAATTCAAATCCGAAAGTGCCGCTCCCCGTGAACTCGGCTTCGATTTCGGTGGCGTCGCCCGGCACTCCGTCCAGTACAAGCGGCTTTTCTCCAAGCTCTCTGGCTGCAAATGTCTTGGCTTCTCCTCGCAGAGTTTCGAATTCCGGCGCCGGCTGCTGCCGCAGGAAACCATCCGGGCCGATCGAGATGATCCTGGGCATCGTAATCACACTGCCCCATCCCTTGCCCTCGGGAGTGTTCGTCCGGCCCCAGATCCAGAGGATCGTACGGCCCTTGTCGTCAACCGAGATGTTGCTGGCATAGGCGTTGCCGGCATCCAGCACACCGTGCGCTTCGGCGGTGAAGCGTACTTTCGCGACGTCCAGATCTCCCACCCAGTACTCGCACGGGCGGTTGGGCGAGACGATCAGAACCCATTTGCCATCCAGTTTGAAGAGGTTGGGGCATTCGAAGTTGCGGATCTCGCGATCCAGGCTCTGAAAAACCGCTCCCAGGTGTTTCCACGCGGTAAGGTCGTCCTTGACCGCGCGATAAAGTTGCACTTGCGCCCGCCCAGCGCCACTCGCGCCCCCGCACACCATGTAGGTCGAGCCGGCTTCGCGGAACAGGAAAGGGTCTCGCCATTGGGAGATTTCGCCCATCATGTGCGCGGACTGGGTGAGCACTGGGTTGCCGGCGAACTTGTCCCAATAGAAAAGATCGTCGTCCTTAGGCATGGCCAACCACTGTTCCGGCTGAGGCTGCCCGATGCTGGTATAGATGAGCCGCGGCCGGCCGTCGTCCGCGATGGCCGCACCACCAGAGTAGATCGCTCTTTCCCCCTTGTCCGCCGAGGGCCAGATGGCGATGGGCAGGTGCTCCCAGTTAACCAGGTCTGTGCTGCGGGCGTGTCCCCAATGTTGACTGCCCAGTCTCGCCGCGAACGGATTTAGCTGGTAGAAGAGATGGTGCCAGCCTTTGTAGAAGAGGGTTCCATTCGGATCGTTGGTCCAATTGGCCGGGGGACGAAAGTGGTAGAGCGGCCTGTCGGGATCGGATTCAGCCGTGGGAATTGCCGCACGGACTGCCTCCATTGCTTTGACGAATGCGGGGTCGGCTTCCGCGCCCTGAACGGATGCTGATGCCGCTATGGCAGAGAGGCTCCCAAGAAAGTGTCTTCGCGTCCGCATTCATCTTACCCCATCAGAGGGCGGCCACCCTGACCAGGCAACGACCATGCTACCTTGACAGATCACGTTAAGCTGCTACGTCAAAAATTACCAGGGAGCGGAATGAATGTCAACCTTTCTTCTCGGGACTCCTAGCGTGTCTGCTTAGGTTTTTTGCTGGAAACAAAGCAATCCTTCAAAAAAAGTCTTGACAACAGGCTCGATTTAGTCGTATTAATATGTTGCTATAGTGTCATAAGCTGACATTACAGATCATGGGAAGGTTAGCGCGTGAGCAAAAGGAAGAACGTACTAGACGGCGGGGACGACACTGCTCTGGCGCGACATTCCTGAAAAGTGGGGAGGAAGCCATAATGACGATACGCCAACAGTCAGCGCAAGCTGGTCCTGCATGCTCAACCACGTGGTTGGTGGCAACTCTTTTGTGTCTTTTTGCCGCCGTCGCGCCGGCATTCGGCCAGATCGACCGCGGAACGATTCAGGGCTTGGTCAAAGACCCGTCTGGCGCTGTGGTCCCAGGCGCGAAGGTCCACATCGTTGGGATCGAGACTGGGAGCGTCTTCGAATTGACTACAGACGGAGCGGGATTATACACCGCACCCAATCTCCCGGCGGCAATGTACCGTGTAGAAATTGAAAAGGCCGGTTTTGAGAAATTTGTTCGGCAAACTGTGGAGGTTCGTCCCAGAGTGGAGTCCACGGTAGACGTGGTCTTGCAGACGGGGAGCATGAACCAGACAGTCGATGTCACGGGCGATGCGCCGTTGCTCGACACCGCCGCCGCGAACAACTCCGTAGATTTCAAGGACACATTGGTTGAACAGCTTCCGCTGATCGTTACCGGTACGAAGCGGGACATCACGGGGTTCCTTGATAACATGCCTGGCGCTACCCAAACAAATACTTTTGTCCCCTCCGTCAATGCGGCTCAAACTAGCGCGACGGAGGGTTTCATCGACGGGGCCCCAGCAACCGAGCGACTTGAGAAAGGCTCCCTATCTGAGAATGGCCCCTTTCTCGAACAGGTTGGTCAAGTCACGGTGGTAACAGGCGCCTTCAATGCCGAATACGGAGGGTTTGGCAACTGGTTCACCAACGTCATCATCAAGTCCGGGACGAACACTCTACATGGGAGCGTTTTCGACCATCTTGGAAACGACGTTCTGAACGCGCGGGCTTTCTTTTTGGCAACCAGGACACCCTACCGGCAAAACGAGGGCGGGTTCACCCTGGGCGGTCCCGTGCTGATTCCACATGTCTACGATGGCCGCAACAAAACTTTCTTCTTTGCGAGTTTGGGCCTCTACTACTCCCGCGTGGGAAGTGGGGGAAGCATTGTCACTATACCCACGCCAGCATTCATGGCGGGGAATTTTAGTGGTCTGGTGTCCGCCAGCAGCGCGCAAATACCAATTTACGACCCACTTTCGAGTCAGCCCGATGGAAAGGGTAGTTATGTGCGGACGCCGTTTCCAGGAAATATAATCCCGACGAACCGTATCGGCCAGGCCGCGAATATTATTGCCTCTTACATCCCACCCCCAAATTTTGCGGGTGCCTCGAACAACTTCCTGGACCACAAAGCGCCTACGTGGCCCTACTACAACACCACGAGTCCGCTCATCAAGATCGATCACAATATTTCGTCGAAACAGAAGCTCATGTTCAGCTACACCCATCAGACCCGGCCTCGTCTCCTGTGGGGCAACCCAGGATCGGGTCTGGGGCCCGTACCAGTCTGGGGCCAGAAGCAGACGAATCCGCTGGACTGGACCACCGATCAGCAAGACACTTCCTGGAAAATTCGCCTAGCCCACGATTACATCATCACTCCCACGTTAGTCAATCACGTGACCCTGGCAGGCGATTATGAATTGAACATCGGCCCCAACGGAACCGACGGTCAGGGATGGGACAACAAGCTCGGAATCACCGGAATTCCCGACGACAACGGAAGCTTCCCTGCGATGTCTTTTTCCGGCGGGACCGGGGCGCCCGTCAGCTTTGGCCGCGCTTACGACGCTAAATTCCATGCCATGCACTATTCGTTCATCGAAAATCTCACCTGGGTTCATGGGAAACACACGATGAAATTCGGGGGCGAGATCGATCGGGATCAACTCAACCAGATCAATCCGAGCAACGAGCAGGGGAGTTTCAGCTTCTCCAACTCCATGACGAGCAACCCCGATGGGTCCAACTTCGGAACCGCGGGCAGTTCCGTCGCAAGCCTTTTGTTGGGGGCGGTAAGTTCGGCAAGTGCGGCCATCCCCGTATACACCGGTCTTCGCTATTTGAGAGTCGGCTTATTTGCGCAGGATGAATGGCGTGCGACATCGAAGCTCACGCTGTCCTACGGCCTCCGCTGGGATTTCGATCCGGCGATCTCGGAAGTCCAGAACAGGATATCCAGCTTTGAGCCGAACATTGTGAATCCCGGCGCGGGCGGATTAATGGGCGCGCTCGCCTTTGCCGGCCAGCCCGGCCTTCCCGGACCAAACTTCGCGACCAATTGGAAGGGCGGCCTTGGTCCTCGGCTGGGCATCGCGTACCAAATGAATCCAAAGACGGTCATTCGCGCCTCCAGCGGGATCTATTACGGACACACGACTCAGCACAACGGAGCGTCAGCTTTCTCCGGGGGGTTCAACAATTCGCCGTCCTTCAGTTCTGCGGATGGATATACTCCTCTCTACTACCTGAATACGGGCACATTCCCACAGAACTTCGTGACGCCGCCCGCGATTAATCCATCGTTCCTCAACGGTCAGTCCATTACCTGGGTTCCGTACAATGTAACCAGGATGCCGCAAACCCTGAACCTTACGGCCTCGGTTCAGCGGGAAGTGCTTCCCAACTTGTCGGTGGAAGTCGTCTACCTGGGGATGAAGACCACGCACCTCCCCTTCGCCGAGAACGATAACTACATGCCATTCAGCGACCTTCAGTATGGGAATACCTTACTCCAGACGATCAATTCCGCAACGGCCGTCGCAGCGGGATTCACATCACCCTTTCCCGCCTTTGTCAATCAAACCGGGGCGAATAACGTTTATCACGCCTTGCTGCCGTACCCGCAGTACACCGGGATCACCGATACCGCCCCCGTGGGCCAGCAGAAATTCAACTCGCTGCAGAGCAAGGTCAACAAGCGATTCGCCAAAGGGTTGACGGTGTTCGGCTACGTCACCTGGATGAAGAGCTTCACTCTGACTACCGGCCAGTACCCCGGCTGGCGCTTCTGGCAACTCGACGCTAATCCGGCGCTGTCGTTCAGCGCCAGTTGGGCATACGAGCTTCCCTTCGGACGTGGGAAGCAACTCCTCTCCTCCAGTTCGCGTGCAGTCAACGCGATAGTCTCTGGCTGGAAGATCAATGGATTCGTAAAATACAGCTCCGGCGTACCCCTAACAATTAGCGCCGCGGCGGGCAGTCTAGGCTCAATCGGTTACTCGCAGTGGGGCAATTCCGTGCCGGGCGTGTCGCCGTATCTGGTAACCACCCCGTCCAATTTCAACCCATCCGATAAATTCCTAAATGCGGCAGCGTTTACAACAAGCACCGGGTTCAATTTCGGAGGCCTCAATCCAAGTTTGAGCTGGGTTCGAGGTTTCTGGTACAAGGAAGAAAATCTATCTGCTGGACGGATCTTCGCGATCAAAGAAAGGGTAAAGCTCGACATCAGCGTCGATGCGTTCAACCCGTTCAACTTCGTTCGTTGGAGTAACCCGAACACCAGTCTGACATCAGCGGCGTTTGGAACCGTGACCGCTACAGCAAATCCGCGCACTTTGCAGGTGAACGCGGCGCTCCGGTTCTGATTGGCTATAGGTGCCCGTGAGGGGATGCATGACACTCCAGGTGAAATGCGTCCCCATGTGAGTCTTCCGAACAGCAGTATGGCGTCGAAGATCGGGCTGCCGTCTTTAATTTGTCGTAGGATCGAAATCATGCCCCGAATGATGCTTCAAACAAAGGTAATTGCCGGCGCCAGTTTCACTTCGCGGCGTCGGAGACCCAGATTGGCCTTTGGCCGCACGGTCTTTCCCGCGCTGGCAGTCATGCTTACGCCGCTTATCCTCCAGGCGCAATCCCAGCGTCCGGCCGGACCCGTAGGTCTGGGAAGCGGACCGGCTACCGCGCTAGCGTCGCCGGAAGTGCATGCCGACCGGACAGTCACGTTCAGACTCCGCGCCCCAGACGTTACGCAGGTCGAACTCGTGGGGGAAATCACCCAAGGCAAAGGGCCTCAGGCGATGACCAAGGATGACGCCGGGATCTGGTCCATTACCATTGGCCCGCTCGCTCCGGAGATTTATGTCTACAATTTCCGCATCCAAGGGGTAGATATCCTCGACCCGTCGAATTTCTACTACAAACCGACCTCCCCGGGGCTTGGAATGTCCAGCTTCGCGGAGGTTCCCGGCGATACGCCCGCTTTCTACGACTCGCGGCCGGTCCCACACGGTGAAGTCCGCATGGTCATGTATGAATCGAAAGCAATGGGTGTGACACGCTGGATGTGGATCTACACGCCGCCGGGTTACGACAAGGCAACCGCAAACTATCCGGTGTTTTATCTCCTGCATGGGAACGGAGAGGCCCAGAACGGCTGGGTGATGAACGGTCGGGCGAATATCATCCTGGATAATCTGATCGCAGATCACAAAGCGCAGCCTATGATCGTCGTCATGCCACATGGCCACGCATTGCAAAGCGCCGGCGTTGGGCCCGCGCAGAAGGTTCAGCAGCAGGGAGGCGGAATGATGAACTTCTTGCTGTTTACCAAGGAACTGCTTGAGGAAATCATACCGATGGTGGAGAAGAACTACCGGGTCTATGCGGACGCGGATCACCGGGCCATCGGCGGATTGTCGATGGGAGGAATGCAGGCCATTTCGATCGGGCTCTCTCACCTGGACCTTTTCCATTACGTCCTCGGGTACAGCGGCGGTTTCGGCGGTATGGGGCCGAATGCCGCTGCCGCCCGCCCTGAGGCTCAGTCTCCGTGGAAGGACCTTCTGGCTAATGCGGCGGACACCAAAAAGAAATTGCATTTGCTGTTCCTCGGTTCCGGTCGGCAGGAAGGAATGATCGGAAGCGGACAGCAGTTGGTGAAGGTCTTCAAAGAGCAAGGGATCAATGCCCAGTGGGCTGACCATGAGGGTGGTCATGTCTGGAGCGTGTGGCGCAACCACCTGAATGAAAGTGTCCCTTTGTTGTTCGCCCCCCCGAAGTGAGCCAGGAAGGCGGTCTTGTCCTTGGCGACGGTCTTGCTCCCAGGGACGTGGAGAACGAACACATTCACGTGTTTTTGGGCGTCAACGAATCAGGTTCGAGGCGTATCCTCTGGCTATATAGCTCATCGGAGCCTGGTTGGGAGAACGTTGGGTGGGCTGAGGATCCTTCCGCGCGCCGCGTGGGAGCCAACGGCAACCGAAGAGACCGCAATTACCAATATCGGGAAATCACTATAGAACAGGAAAATCCGACATGAGAATACACCTAGCTGTGCTTTCAATATTTCTGCTGCTCGCCACCTCACGGGGCGGTTTCGCCCAGACGAGCCCTACGTTTCCTTTGAAAGTAGGAGCCGCTAAAATCGATGTCACACCGGCAGAGAGTGAACTGCCAAAGACTTACGATGGCGTCCTCGACAAGCTGTACGCCAGGGCAATCGTAGTGGATAACGGGACCATTTCGGCCGCGGTGATCACGCTCGATGCCGGCGGGATTCCCGATCAGCTATGGCAAACGGTGAGCCGGCGGGTAGAGGCAGAATTGGGCATCCCCGCCAAGAACGTGCTGCTGACCGCCACGCATTCCCATAGTGCCCCTGGAATTCCCGGGCCCGCCTTAGCGCAGAGAATCGTTGAATCGGTTCAGGCAGCCAAGGGGAAACTGCAGCCTGCTCGCATGGGCTTTGGCACGGGCGTCTCTTACATTAATGTCAACCGCAACATCATCGATCCCAAGACCCGACGCTGGTGGGAAGGGCCAAACTATGACGGTCCCTCGGATAAGACAGTCGCCGTAGTCAAGTTCGAGACACTCGCCGGAGAGCCGATCGCGGTTTACTACAACTACGCCATGCACGGGGTGACCGTTGGACAACTGGACAAAGTCAGTGCCGACGCCCCTGGTACGGCCTCCAAGTATATTGAAGACTCGCTCGACGATAAAATCGTCGCCGTGTGGTCTACCGGCGCGTCCGGCGACCAGAATCCTATTTACTTCCAACAGACCTACGATCTGCGGGAAATCCGGATCAAGGAATATGCAAAGCGGGGAGAGGATATCAGCAACGCCATGCCGCCCGGCGGCCAAGGGCTGAATAAGCAGGATCCCACGGTTGCCAAGCTGATGAACCAGCAGAAGCAGATGATCCTCTCGATGGGACAGTTCCTGGGAGAAGAAGTGCTTCACGTCATGAGAGGCATTGAAAGGACCGAAACCTCGGCCAGGATCTATGCGAATCAGAAAACGGCTACCTGCCCCGGCCGTCAGCGAACCGATACGGGGCGGGCAGGTTATCCCGGCACCTATAAGGATGCGGATCCCGTAGAACTTCGATTGAGCGTGCTGATGGTGGGCGATGTCGCGATTTCGGGCGTGAACGGGGAAGTCTTCAACCTGATAGCCCAGAGATTGAAAAAGGAGTCGAAATACGCCAACACGATGATGGTGACCCTGACCAACGGAATGGCGCGCTCGGGATATATACCCAACGACGCGGCATTCGGGTTCAACACGTTCGAAGTGGTATCGTCGAGGCTCAAGCCCGGGTGCGCGGAAGACGCCATTGTGAACGGCCTGTTGGACATGATGCCGGCGATCCAGTTCTGAGCGAGTTTTACCCTTGTTCGCCCAATTTGGTATCGAAGTGCCGAGAGAACGGTGGCCCTTCCGCCGGAGCTAGCTGACTTTGCTCCCCAGGGGCTCGGCATCCCGCGGAAGCTCAGTCCCACACGATTCGCGAACCACCAGGCGGAAGTCCACCAGGATGTCGCGCGCAAGCATCTTCGGTGATTCGATTCGTTGAATCATCGCCTGTATTGCTGCTGCTCCCAGTTGGGCACAGGGCTGGTGAATGGTGGTCAGGGGCACGCTGACCAGGCTGGCGTACTTGACATCGTCGAATGCCACCAGGCGAACCTGTTCAGGAACCGGGATGCGGAGATCCGCGAGAGTTCTCATCAGGAGAGCCGCGGTCCGGTCATTCGAGCACACAATGCCATCCGGCCGGAAGCGCTCCAGGACTTCGCCTATGCGAGCCTTGTCCGACGGGTCGAGCCGCTCCACGAATTCAGGGGCGAGTTGGACGGGAGAATTGGCCACCGCGTCCCGGTAACCGTTGCAGCGGGCCACGCAGCTAGGGGCGAGGTGCGGCCGGCCAATGAAGCCGATGCGCCTGCATCCCGCCTTAATCAGGTGCTCGGTGGCGATAAACCCAGCGCGCCGGTTGTCAATTCCAACCACGTCGTATCGGCTGCGGAGCGGATAGTCAACGATGTCGCGATCCAACAAAACAGCCGGAATTCCGGCCTCCGTGAGCATCGAAGTGATGGCGCTGTTGATCTCGTCCTTGTGCGGGTTTGCCTCAAGCGGTGCGAAGAAAACTCCGGAAACCCTGCTGGAGATCAAGCGCTGGCATACCTCTCGCGCTTCGGCCTCCGTTGTCTCGGCGCCCACCAGGGACTTGCCCCAGATCAGCACATGGTTGGAAGTACTCTGCGATGCCATCATACCCTGGCAAATCGGCTCAAATATCTCCGTTTGGCCGAGTTCGGGAATCAGCAGGCCGAAGGTGTAGTTGAGGCTGGGTTCCGCCCGCACATAGCTGCCGGAACCGGCGCGTCGCTCAATGATCCCTCCCAACTGGAGTTCCCGAAGTGCCCGGTTCACCGTGATCCGGGACGCGCCGAAGGTCTTTACCAGCTCAGATTCACTGGGAAGGCGCTGCCCCGCTTTGTATTCCCCGGAAGCGATGGCGGCTTTCAATGTCCGATAGATTCTCTGGTACTTAGACCCAGCTAATTCGTTTACTGTGGCCACAACTTGATAATACAGGGCAAACGCAACCAAATCAAGCAGGCAGAAACGCGAAATGGGGCCCTCACAGATCTGCGAGTCGCGACTAAATGGATAGGTGCCAGTGCTATACGCGTCAGAGCCAGAATCCCCGACCAACAGGAGATTGATTGTGCGAGGCTGTTTCTGTATTATCAACTTGTGAGCCTCGCCGCACCGAAACCAACCGCAAAGTATCAGACCATCTTCCGCAGCATCAAAGATGCGATTGCGTCCGGGCAGTATAGGACCGGTCAGCGCCTCCCGAGCGAATCCGAACTCGTTAAGACTTTTGGCGCTTCGCGCATCACGGTGAACCGGGCACTGCGTGAGCTTCAACTGGGAGGAATTATCGACCGCCGGGCCGGTTCCGGCAGCTATGTCCGGCCAGAGGCCACGCGCAGCTACACCTTCGGCCTGTTGATTCCCGAACTCGGCCAAACGGAAATCTTTGAACCAATTTGCCGCGGCATGGCGGAATCGCAGGAAACCGATGGGCAACACGTACTGCTATGGAGTAAATCCCTGGGCGACTCGGAGTCCAGAGAATCCCAGGCGGTGCAACTGTGCCGGCAGATGGCCGCCAAGAAAATTTCCGGGGTGTTCTTTGCGCCGATGGAACTTACCTCAGCGAAGGACGCCGTGAACCAGACCATCGTGGACACTTTCGACCAGGCGGGTATCCCGGTGGTGCTATTGGATCGCGACCTGGTGGCGTATCCTGCACGAAGCCGCTACGATCTGGTGGGCATTGATAACCGCCGGGCAGGCTACTCGGTGGCTGCCCATTTGGTCGACGTCGGCTGCAAGCGCATCGCCTTCGTTGCCCGGCCTGGCTCCGCCCCAACCGTGGATGCCCGGATTGCCGGCTATCGTGAAGCGATTCTTGATTCTCAAACGTCCTGGGATCCACGGTTTGTGCGCCGGATTACGCCTTGGGACAAACCAGCCGTCCAGGAAATGATGACCAGCCTGAAGCCGGATGGCATCATCTGCGCGAACGACTTCTCAGCCGCCAACCTGATGAAAACCCTCGGTGAACTGAACGTCGCCGTGCCGGATGAGGTTCGCATGGCAGGCATCGACGATGTGAAATACGCAAGCCTGCTGCCGGTTCCACTTACAACCATCCACCAGCCCTGCGCGGAAATCGGTGCTGCAGCGGTGGCCGCAATGATTCAGCGTCTTCGCAATCCTGGGCTGCCGGCGCGAGACATCTTGTTGAACTTCCGCCTCGTGGTGCGCGAATCAACCCGCCCGTCCTGAGCCGGCCTTGACGCGCCGTAGCTCGGGACCAGGCCTGGACTTGGCCGCACCACGATTCACAAATCCACGGGACAGGATCAAATCGCTTCGTTGATTACGATTGTTTTCTCTTCGGTCATATCCAGCACGGTATCTACGATGCTTTCTCGCCCTATGCCGCTCTGTTTGAAGCCGCCGAATGGCACGTTGCCCGGACGGAAAGCGCCCGAAGCGTTGATAACCACGCCCCCAACTTCCAGTTGATGAGCGATGCGAATGGCGCTGTGAATGTTTTCCGAGAAAACACTCGCCTGCAGACCGAACGGCGAATCATTCGCCATCCGCACCGCGGCATCCAGGTCCTCGAAAGAAAGAACCGGCGCCACCGGTCCGAACACCTCCTCCTGCATGACCGGCATTTCGGAAGTGACCTCGCTAAGGACCGTCGGCTGGTAGAACGAGGCTCCGCACCGCTTGCCGCCAATCAGCAGTTTCGCGCCCAGGTCCAGCGACTTTCGAACCTGCTCATGTACCTTGTCGGCGGCCTCCGGAGTGATAAGGGGACCCAGATCGGTCTCCTCACTGGTGGGATCACCCATGCGAATCTCCGCGACCCGTGCCAGAAGCAGATCCAAAAACTTTTCATACACGGAGGCCTGAACCAGCACGCGTTTTACGGCGCAGCAGATCTGACCCGCACCGTTGGTGAGACGTCCCTGAACCACACCCTCCGCGGCTGCTCCCAGATCGGCATCTTCCATGACGATCATGGCGTCGATGCCACCAAGTTCGAAGGCGAGCCGCTTGAGGGTGGTGGAGGCTTTTCCGGCTATCGCCTTCGCGGCCGCAACACTCCCGGTAAAGCTGATCATTCGGATATCGGGGCTGGTGAGCAATTCATCGCCGAGGTCTTGTGGAAACCCTGTCAGCATCTGCATGCCTTGCGGAGGCAGGCCGGCCTGAAGCATGAGTTCGCCAATGCGCAACACAGTCAGCGGGCACAGCTCTGGAAGTTTGACAATTACCGAGCAACCGGCCGCGATCGCTCCGGGAATCTTGTGTGCGAACAGTTCAGCCGGGTAGTTGAACGGAATGATCCCGACCACGATCCCAACCGGTTGACGAACGGTGTAGCAGATCATATGCTCCAGGCCGGCCACATTGTCCATTGGCAGATACTGCCCTCGAATTCGTTTGGCCTCCTCGGCGAAGTCGGCAAACAGCCGCTGGGTGGTGGCCATTTCAAACCGGCACTGCCGGATGGTTTTGCCGTTTTCGCTGGTCAGCAACTGGCTGAGGGCTTCCAACTCATCGCCAATTAAGTCCGCGGCCTTGCGAAGAATGTCGCTCCTCTGGTGCGCCGGCAGCGCGGCCATGATCGACTTGCCGCACCGGGCGATTTCGATGGCCGCATGGACGTCGTCCCGGCCTGCCCTCGGGACGGTATCGACCGCCTGGCCGGTGGCAGGGTTTCGAACCTCGAAAACTTCCCCGCTGGCAGCATCGACCATCTGCCCGTTCAAAATCATCTTCATATTCGACCTCCTTAGATTCGCTGCTTGGGCGCAGGTGTCGGTGCCGACGTCGATGCGTCGGCACGACACCCTGCCCGGTTAGGCCAGCACGTCCTTGCAATACTGCAAGCAGGTAGTCAACTCGACCTTGGGTCCGGCAGGACCAACCAGCTCGATGTCGGCCGGGAAGCCGTATTTTTCCCGTTTAAGCAGTAACAACACTTCTTTGAGCGGTGTATCGCCCTGTCCGAAAGGCATTTCCGCGCCGTTGTTCTTCTTGCGGTCCTTGATGTGAATGTTGGTGATGCGGGCGTGGTGCTTTTGCATGAACGCGATCGGATCGTAGCCGGATGCGAAAAAGTGCCCCACGTCGAGATTGATCCAGAAGTTCGGGGACATGGCGATCACCTGCTCGAAATCCTCAGGGGGATTGCCGTGATTGTGCAGTGCCACCTTGAATTTGTATTTTTCGGCAAACGGTTGCAGCCGGGGGAAAACGGTCAAGGGCGAGGAGGCGGTGATAATTCTGGTCCCTAGAGCTTCAGCCATTTGGAATCCGCGGTCGATCTCTTCGTCGGTGAAGTCGTCGCGGAAACTTAGATTGTGCGAGAAGTATAGGAGACCGGCGTCCTCGAATTTTTTGCGGACACGCCGGTAACCGTCCAGCGGCACCGTGAGACGCCACTTTCGGAGGGCCTCTCTGGCGGCTGGATCCGGGGTAAAGCCCCTGCCGGCGCCACGCCCGGGAGTCCCAGGGGGCATACCCGGCGGATTGCCCCTCGCTTCGCCGGAAGCACCTGTCGGAGGTGCTCCGCCGGCTCCAGCTACGGCGGTTCCAGTTCCGCCGGACGGAGGTGTCTGCCGCGTCCAGGGGCCGGGACGACCCGTTCCGGGCAGCGCCACCGGACCGCCCAGATAATTATCGACGTGCTCCGACATGGCGTCGGTCTCGGCGAGACCCACTTCTACCATGATCTTGATAATGTCATCGATACCGAGCCCGCTATACGTGAAACTGGCGGTTTGAACACCGATGCGAACCCCGCCGTATGTCGAATTCACCGCGGCAAGGGCCCTTGCTAAGGGCACGCTGGCCAACGCAAGCTTACCGAATTCTCGTCTGGAAAACACACTAGCCTCCTGTTCGTTATCTCCGTGTCAGGGGCTGCCCTTGGCCTCTTGTGTACACAGATCCTGAATGATTATGGGCCAATCCTGTAAATGATGTCAATGCTAATTACATAGCAAAAGGTGATGAAAACTATAGAATCAGATATTGTTTTTTGCCGGATGTTGATATATAACAGTGTTGACAGCCAAAAATCTGGTCGCGTCGGGGTTTCCTTGTCACTCACCACGGCGCTGTTTGGAGGACCTTACATGACTATTCGACGGTGGTCCGGTTCCAGCCGAGTCCTAGCGGTGTTTGGATGCTTGTCGTTGATGGGAGGCGTTGCCCTTCGCTCGACCCAAGTAGCCCCGCAGCCGGCTCCTGCCAAGACTTATCAGAGGATCCCCGATTCAGAGATCCGGAAACATGTCGACCGCGAATGGATACGCAAGAGCCTTGTCAACGACCTCTTGGATCACTGGGTGCAGGCGTCGCTCATGCCAAACGGCTTCATCCAAGAGAACCTGGACCGGCAGTGGAAGCCATGGGGTGAGCAACGAGAGGCGAGCCTTAACGGGCAGGGCCGTGTCTTGTACACGTTCGCCATCGGTTACGAAGTGAGCGGCGGCCAGAAGAGCTACCAGGACGCCATCACGAAAGGCGCCGATTTCCTTCTGAAGATGCACGATGACCAGAATGGCGGATACTTCAACCGCACCACGCCGGACCTGAAGGTCATCGACGATTCGAAGGGGGGCTTTCAAAGCTTCGCCATTTTCTCGCTGGCCCAAGCCGCGCGGGTAACCAAGAACCAGCGGTATGCCAAAGCGGCTATGGATGTGTTCCACGAGTTGAAGGCGAAGATGTCCGATGGGCCCTTCATTAGCGGCAACTTCAAACGCGATTTCAGCGGACCCGCTGTCCGCACCGGGCCGGGCGGGCCTGGAGGCGGTTCAGCCGTGCCCGGCAGAGCGCCTGGCGCTTCACCTCCTGGCGCCGACCAAAAGGGCCGCGGAGGCTTCGGGGCGCCGGGAGGCCATAGGCTGGATGTGCATATGTTTGAAGCGTTGCTGGGCCTCTACGAAGCCACGCATTCGAAGGAAGTCTGGGACGTGATCACCGCGGAATTGGACATGATGGCAAAGCTCTACGACTACGACCAGGGCTACTTGCCGGAAGGCTATGACGCGGACTGGAAGAAAGTGGGCAGTCCCGGTGGAAACCCCGGTCACCTGTTCGAATGGGCCTCGCTGCTGAGCCATGCGGTGGAGCTGGGTGCGGATCCCAAGTTCATTGAGCTCGGGAGCCGCAACATAGACATGGGGTTGAACAGCTACAACAAGGACGTCGGTGGGTTGGGTGGAAAGAACGCCGCCGGCGAGCCCGCCAATATGCTCTGGTGGCCTCAATGTGAGGTGATCAAGGCCACGGCCCACTATGCAATCCTGCGGGGCCGCAGCGATCTTTGGCCTTACTATCAGCAAACATTGGATTTTGTGAAGAAGACTTATCTCGACCCCGAATTCGGCGGCTGGTTCGAGGGGTATATCCCCGGTTCCCCACGGGAAGCACTCGGCGCCCGTGCCTATATCAAAGGCGCCGTGGATGGACCGGAATTGAGTTCTTACCACATGACGTCGATGTTCTACGATCTGTGGCGGATTTCCGATCCCAAATACAAGCCGGAGTCCCAGCGGTGAGGGCCGGCCCGAGTGGCCAATCCAGATGGCGCCGTTCTCTGAGAATACATGATCTGTTGGACGCGATTGGTGGCCGTCACGGGTCGCGATGAAGAGAAAGGAATTCTGCGTATGGCAGTAAATGGCGTTTCACGAAGGCACTTCTTTTTTGGCTCGCTACTGGCCGGCGCTGTACCGACCGGTGGATTCGGCAGCACACAGTCGCTGCGGTCGATGGGCTACAAGTCTCCGAACGAGCTTCTGAACATCGCCTCCGTTGGGTCGGCTGGGCGGCCGTACGAGGACATGATTGGCTGCTCGAGCGAGAACATCGTGGCAATCGCAGATGTCGACGACTCGGTCGCGGTCAGGGCCCATGAACGTTGGGATAAGGCGGTGCATTATCGGGATTTCCGAAAGATGCTGGACAAAGAAGACAAGAACATCGACGCCGTAATTGTGGGTTGTCCGGACCACATGCACGGAACTGCGGCGCTGTGGGCGATGGAACGCGGGAAGCACGTCTACGTCGAAAAGCCCCTGACCAAGACCGTTGCCGAGGCGCGCATGCTGACGGAGGCGGCCGTCAAATACAAGGTCGCCACCCAGATGGGGAACCAGGGTTACTCGAACGAAGGCGCCCGCATCGCCTCGGAGATCATTTGGGCCGGTGACATCGGGAACGTTACGGAAGTCCACGCCTGGACCAGCCGCCCGATTTGGCCACAAGGCCTCACGGAAATTCCCGCGCCCGAACCGGTGCCGTCCACGCTCGATTGGGATCTTTGGCTCGGGATCGCAGCGCCGCGGCCCTTCACTTCAGGAGGCGCCGCCTATGCGAAAAACTTCAGCACCACATACGGCGATGTTCCGCAGGGCTTCTACCTGCCATTTGACTGGCGGGGATTCTTCGATTTCGGCACCGGTCCGCTGGGCGATATGGCCTGCCACCTGCTAGGGGCGGCGCATATGGCGCTTCGTCTCACCGCGCCCACCAGCGTCGAATGCATCAAGAGAGAGGGCACAAGCCCAATCCAGTTTCCGAAAAAGACAGTGACCCGCTTCCAGTTCCCGGCGCGCGGCGCAATGGCGCCCGTCACGCTGTACTGGTATGACGCCGCGACCGGTCCCATGTACCGGCCCGCGGGCATTCCGGAAAGCGAACCGCTGATCGGAGGCCAGGGCGCTTTCGGCCGCCCAATGACACCGGGGGGCGCTGGTCGCGGAGCCGCGGGTGCCGCTCGGGGCCCGGCGGCGCCCGGAGGCGCTGCGGCGGTGGGCCGTGGAAGTGCGCCCGGCACGCCTGGCGGTGCACCAGGAGGCCGCGGGCCCGGCGTTCCAGGACGCGAGGGGGTGGTATTCGTCGGGGACAAGGGTTTCCTGACGACCGACACTTACGGAGGCAGCGTGCGTCTGCTCCCGCTGGCCCGGCACGAAGACTACAAATTGCCCCCGCAATCGTTGTCCCGTTCGCCTGGGCACCACCGCGACTGGCTGCGCGCCTGCAAGGGCGGCGAAGCCGCGTGTTCCAATTTCAGCGTATCGGGCCCATTCGCGGAATGGGTCGTAATGGGGGCGATTGCGGCGCGCGTGGAAGGCAAGCTCGAGTGGGACAGCGCCAAACTGAGGTTCACCAACAGCCCCGAGGCCAACCGGTATGTGCATCCGGAGGTTCGCAAGGGCTGGAGTTTTACGTAGTCTCGAGGGTACTCTGGAATCGCGTTGCCCAGAGCTACCGCTCCCCAATGACAACGCACCAGTGCAGCCATTCAAAACAATGAAACCTGAACTCTTGAATACACAAGAGAGCGGCCGCCGGACGGTGGTCATTCTCGCGGCGGTTGTTCTTCTGCTGTTCGTCACTATTTCCTCGGCCAGTGCCCAGACACCCCAGCCCGCACAGGACAAGATCACTATCAACGCCGATGGGGTGGTTCACGTTCCGGCTCAGGACGTGCCTGTCTCCAGCTTCCTCAGTCCCGAAGGGAAGAAGTACATGGCGGACCATCTAAGGTTCATGCAGGATCCCGAAGCTCAGGTTCAAGTTGACGGGCTTCCCAGATACATGAAGACGTATCTGGACCGGCAACGGGTTCTCTATCCGATAGACCGCGAGGACACAAAACTTGCGGGCGTCCATGTCTACGTGTACACGCCAAAATCGGGGATTGATCTCAGTAACAGGAATCGCGTGCTAATCAACCTGCACGGCGGCGGGTTCTCGGGTTGCTGGCCTGGTTGCGCGGAGCTGGAGTCCATTCCGATCGCTGGGTCGGGCAAGATAAAAGTGGTTGCCGTGGATTACCGTCAGGGGCCGGACAACAAGTTTCCTGCCGCCAGCGAAGATGTTGAAGCCGTTTACAAGGAGCTGCTGAAGAGCCACCACGCCCAGAATATCGGCATCTACGGCTGTTCCGCGGGCGGCATGCTGACGGCCATGTCGATTGCCTGGTTCGACCAGCATAAGGACCCGATGCCCGGAGCGATCGGGATTTTCTGTGCGGGGGCGGGCGGAGGCATGGGAGGAGATGCCGCTTATACCGCTAGTCCGCTCGGTGAGATGCGGATGACTCGCGCGATGCCGCCGGGTGGCCGCGGCGCAGCAGCCGGCCGGGGCGCGGCAGCAGGCGGTCGCGGCGGCTACATGGCTGGAACCGATCCGAACGATCCGCTGGTTTCGCCGGTCAGCTCACCCCAACTTCTGGCGAAGTTCCCGCCCACCCTTATGATCACGGCCACCCGCGGGATGGAACTGAGCGGCGCGGTTTACTCTCATGCGCAGCTTGTTAAAGCTGGCGTGGATGCGCGGCTCAACGTCTTCGAGGGCCTGTTCCACGGCTTCTTCTACAATCCCGATGTTCCCGAATCCAAGGATTGCTACGCCCTGATTGTGAAGTACTTCGACCGGCAACTGGGCAAGAAGTAGCCCACCAATCTGGGACCAGAGTGTCCGGCGCTGCGAACCGTCCGGCCGGGTCCACTTGCGACGAACCGGCAGTTACTTGGGGATGCATTGAACAACAACGTCCAACTTATCGCCTATGTAGACCGGCTCTCGGGCGGCGGCCTTCGCGAGTTGCAGGCGCTGCTCTCTGGCCCCCTTGCAGGGGTCTTCGGGGGAGCCCACCTGCTGCCGTTTTTCCTTCCGATTGACGGTGCCGATGCTGGTTTCGACCCGATCGATCACACGCAGGTTGACCCGAAACTTGGGAACTGGGACGACTTGTCCGCCCTGGGCCGCACTCTCAACCTTACGGCCGATCTGATCCTGAATCATGTTTCAAGGGATTCGCCGCAGTTTCAGGACTACTGCCGGCAAGGTTCCGAATCGCCATACGCCGGCATGTTTCTGACTTACGATCGAGTGTTCCCAGGTGGCGCAACGGAAGCAGCTCTTCTGTCCATCTATCGGCCGCGTCCGGGTTTGCCCTTCGCCCATATCACTCTTCAGACCGGCGAGGAGCACCTTTTCTGGACAACATTCACGCCACAGCAACTCGATATCGACGTCCGGGATGCTCGGGGCGACGCATATCTGGAAGCGATTCTCGATCGTTTCCAGGCCGCCGGGATCCATGTCATCCGGCTGGACGCGGTCGGCTACGCCATCAAGAAGGCGGGCACAAGTTCCTTCATGATCCCCGAAACCTACGATTTCATTGCCGAACTCACCGCGCGGGCGCGCGGCCGGGGCATCGAGGTGCTGGTGGAGATCCACAGTCATTATCTGCGCCAAATCGATATCGCCAGGCGGGTGGACCGCGTCTATGATTTCGCACTGCCGCCGCTCATTTTGCACACTCTGTTTCGCAGGGACTGCGGCGCACTCAAACGCTGGCTGGAGATCAGCCCGCGGAACGCCGTGACTGTGCTCGATACTCACGACGGCATTGGAGTGATCGATGTGGGCGCCGATTCGGCCGGGCCGGAGCCGATACCAGGGCTCTTGTCCTCGGCCGAAATCGATGAACTGGTCGAAACAATTCAGCAGCGGAGTTGCGGCCAGAGTAAGCAGGCCACCGGGGCCGCGGCGAGTAACCTGGACCTCTACCAGGTCAACTGCACCTATTACGATGCGCTGGGCCGGCGCGACACCGAATACCTGATTGCGCGCGCCATCCAGTTCTTCGCACCCGGTGTTCCGCAGGTGTACTACGTGGGCCTCCTGGCGGCGACGAATGACATGGACCTGTTGGCGCGGACCGGCGTGGGCCGCGACATAAACCGGCACTACTTCACCCGCGCGGAGGTGGAAGCGGCTCTGCGCAAGCCGGTGGTCCGCGCGCTGATCGGCTTGATCCGCTTTCGCAATCACCACCCCGCCTTCGAAGGAGAATTCCAAGTCGAGTCGCGTGGGCCTTCCAGGATTGACCTCCTCTGGACCAACGACCGCGACTGGGCGCGGCTGGATGTCGACCTGGCGACACTTGCCGCGACCATCAGCTATACCGCTTCGGACGGAACAATCCTATTTGCAGTGGAACCCCGAGCCGAAGCTTCCGCCCCGGGAGCCCCAATGGACTTGGCCCAGCATACCAGCGAAGGACCCCAAGAATGATCGATCAAGCGAGTGCGGCGGGCCGCCGGAATCTGACCGCCATACGGTGGTTGACCTTCCTGATGTTCACCATGTTCGCGATGACCACCGATTCGGTGGGGGTCATCATTCCGGAGGTAATCAAGGAATTCCGTCTCAGCATGACGGCAGCGGGCGCGTTTCACTATGCCACCATGTCGGCAATTGCCATAGCGGGACTCCTCTTTGGGTACTTCGCCGACCGGCTGGGGCGGAAACCGACCATTATCTTTGGGCTGGTGCTCTTTGCGGTGAACTCTTATCTGTTCGCCGTAGGCTCGTCCTTCGGATTTTTCCTGCTCCTGCTGGTGGTCTCGGGAGCGGCGATCGGGATTTTTAAAACAGGCGCCCTGGCTCTCATCGGCGATATCTCGACGTCCACCGTGGAACACACCTCCACCATGAATACGGTGGAAGGGTTTTTCGGTGTGGGCGCCATCATCGGCCCCCTGATCGTGGCCCGTCTTCTCAATGCAGGCATTTCATGGAAGTGGTTGTACGTCATTGCGGGCAGCGTCTGTGTGGTTCTCATTGTGGCCGCGGCAGTGGTTCGGTATCCGCACGGGAAGGCATCGACCGATGAGCCCATCGACATCCGGCGGACGCTCCGGATGATGAAGAACCCATTCGCACTGGCGTTCTCGGCCGGGGCTTTTCTGTATGTCGCCGTGGAGTGTGCCGTGTACGTCTGGATGCCCACGTTGATCGCCGGCTATCACGGCTCGGCGATGTTCGTGGCCACCTACGCGATATCGATCTTCTTCGTCCTGCGCGCCGCCGGCCGTTTTCTGGGAGCGTGGGTGCTGTCCCGCTATTCCTGGACCATGGTGCTGGTCTCCATGAGTTTTGCTATTCTGGCGTGCTTCGCTGGGAGTGTCTTGGGTGGTGTTGGGACGGCCATATTCCTGCTGCCGCTTTCAGGCCTCTTCATGTCGATGATCTATCCCACCATCAATTCGAAAGGGATCAGTTGCTTTCCGAAATCGCAGCATGGCGCCGTCGCTGGGGTGATCCTCTTCTTTACGTGCGCAGCCGCCGCGCTCGGCCCCCTGGCTATGGGCGCGGTGAGCGATTGGTTCGGACATCCACGGTATGGCTTCATTCTCGCGACCGGTTTTGCCGCATTGCTGTTCGCGGGCCTGCTGTTCAACGCAGCAGTGAATCCCGCGGCGGCAGTCTTGGAGCGGCGGGAGAAGAGCGACTACATGGATCAATAGACGCTGCCTTGAGCAGGAGGGAATTATTATGCTGATTTTCGCTGCCAGCCTCGCCATCTTCGTGTACGGGATGGTGGCCTCGATGTTGGGGACCATCAATCCCGGACTGGCGAGCAAGTTCAATCTGGATAACATTCAGACCAGCTACATCGCTCTCGCACAGGGGATTGGCCTCGTGATTGCCTCCGTATCGGTGGGCCCGCTTCTGGACCGCAAAGGCAAAAAGGTCGGCCTGCTTCTTGGCCTCGGGCTAGTGGCTGCCGCCCTGTTCATTCTGGCTAATGCCTCAGGTTACGCCACCATGGTGTTCAGCATGCTGATCCTCGGAGTGGGCGGCGGCATCACCCTCACCGCAGCCAACGCGCTGGGGAGCGATGTGAGTGAATCCAAACGTGCGATCGTACTGAACCTACTGAACGTCTTTGTGGGACTCGGCGGGCTTGCCACTCCATTCGTCGCGGGAAATCTGCTATCGGGGAATGCGGTCCGGGTCGCTTACGGCGCAGCCATTCTGACTTCCGTCGCCTTCCTCATTCAAGTCTTCACCAAGGTGCCACCGCCGGCTCCCGCTGCCGGGACACGCGAAAGCTCCTCTGGTGTCTTCAAACAACCGCTGTTGTATGTCCTGGCTTTCAGCGTGCTGCTGTATACGGCGTGTGAGTTTGCGGTCTGGAACTGGTTGCCGAAATACCTGATCGCGCAGGGCGTTCCAGAAACCCGGGCTCTGAACATCCTGTCGCTTGGCTTTGCGCTCGGATTGTTGCTCGGCCGTGTAGCGGTGACCCCCATTCTGATGAAGATCCCGCCGCTTACCGTCACCACAGGATCCGCGGTACTCATGGCAATTACCACCTATACGATGCTCCATTCAACCGATGCCTCCATGGCTGGGATTACGGTGTTTTGCGCCGGTCTCGCCATGGCGCCCGTATTCCCCACCACCATCGCCCTGGTAGGCAGCCTCTTCAAGCATGGCACCGCTACGGCCATCGGCTTCACTATCACGTGCGGCTTCACCGGCCTGGTGATCAGCTCGCCTATTATCGGTTGGCTGTCCGGGACTGACCCCAAAGGGCTCGGTACGGGCCTGATGGTGTTGCCCGTATGCTCAGTGATCATGGTTGGCCTGTACCTGATCCTGCGCGCGCGGCTAGCCTACCGGCAGATGTAGATAGGATGTGAAATGCGGAATCAACTCGCAATACTCTGTGTCGCAGTCACACTGTTTCGACCGGTTGCGCTGGCGCAAAGTCGAAAAAACCCGGCCGCTGAGCATTGGGTTTCGACATGGGCGACGGCGCAACAATTGGTGCGGCCCCAGCCAGGAGGTGGCCGCGGCGCCGCTCCGCCACAAGCAGGCTCCCAGCCGGCCAGTCCGCAGCCGCCAGTGGCCGCGCCAAACCTGCCGCCAAGCGCGCAGCAGCCGCCACAAGGCAGAGGACCCGGGGGTGGTCCGCAATCGAATATTCCAACTGCTTTGAACGACCAGACGGTTCGCATGGTAGTTCACGCCAGCATTGGCGGACGCCGTGTTCGGGTTCAGATTTCCAATGCTATCGGTGCAACCGAACTGACGATCGGTTCCGCCCACATCGCCGTCCGAGCCAAAGAATCGGAAATCGTTGCGGGAACCGACCGTGCGCTTACGTTCAGCGGGAGACCGACCTGTACGATTCAACCCGGAGTCCTGATGTTCAGCGATCCTGTCGACCTCGATCTCGCGCCGGCGTCCGATCTGGCAGTGTCACTATATCTCCCGAAAGATACGGGGGCGCCGACAAGCCACGCGGTGGCCTTGCACACGAGCTACATTTCCAAGGGCGATACAACCGGCCAGCCGGTTATGCCGGACGCCAGCGCGACCTACGCGTACTTGTGGCTCTCCAGCGTGGACGTGGTCGCACCTCCGAATGCGTTTGCAATTGTGGCTTACGGAGACTCGATCACGGACGGCTATGCTACCACGCGTGACGCAGACCGCGCCTGGCCCACCCTCTTGGCCAAAAGACTGATCGCGCGCAAAACAGCGGCTGTCATTAACCTGGGCATTTCTGGCAATCAGGTATTGCGGGATGGCGCGGGCCAGAGTGCGCTTGCCCGGTTCGACCGCGATGTGCTGAGCCGCGCCGGGGTGAAGTGGATTATCTTGCTGGAAGGAATCAACGACATCAACATCCGCGGCCGCAATCCCGGTCCGGATGCCCTCACTAGCGACGATCTGATCGCCGGCTACCGCCAACTCATCGAACGCGCGCATACCCAGGGCATCAGGGTGATTGGTGCGACCATCATGCCTGAGGAAGGTGTGCCCACCGCATCCGAGAGCGGAGAGGAAATCCGGCTCGCCGTCAATGAGTGGATCCGCACGAGCCACGCTTTCGATGCCATCGTGGACTTTGACGCGGTGGTGCGCGATCCGAACCGCCCGATCCGCTTGCGGGCCGACTTCGACCCAGGGGACCACATTCACCCCAATGATGCCGGTAATCAGGCCATGGCCGATGCCTTCGACCTTGCCCTTTTCAAAATGTGACCAGAGGAGCAACGTTATGACGATTCATCGAAACACCGTGCGATCTCTTGCGGCGGGGATTCTGTTGTTTGCATCCGCCGTCTGTGCCCAGACTTCACCGCCGGGAGGGGCTCAGCCGCCGGCAGGCGCCAGTCGAGGGGGCCGGGGAGGGGGTCGCGGAGGAGGGGGAGCTACGCCGGTCGATGCGCTTGTGTCGCCCGAGGTGCATCCCGACCGAACCGTGACGTTCCGATTCCGCGCGCCCCAGGCAACCGATGTGCAACTGGTCGGAGAAATCATGCAAGGCAAAGGGTCGCAAGTGATGACTAAAGACGATGCCGGCATATGGACCACTACCATCGGCCCCGTTCCGCCCGAGATCTGGATTTACAACTTCCGCGTCCACGGAGTGGACGTTACCGACCCGTCTAACCCGTCCGTGAAACCTGTGCCGCCCGGCTTCGCCATGTCCAGCTTCGTCGAAGTTCCCGGCGATTCACCGTCATTCTATGATTCGCGTCCGGTCCCGCATGGAGACGTGCGGATGGTGATGTACGAATCGAAGGCCATGGGGGTCACGCGTTGGGTCTGGATCTATACACCGCCAGGCTATGACCAAAGCAGCGCGAAGTACCCGGTGCTCTATCTGCTGCACGGCAACGGCGAAGCTCAGAATGGCTGGGTGATGAACGGCCGCGCGAACATTATCCTCGACAACCTCATCGCCGACCGCAAGGCTCAGCCGATGATCGTCGTAATGCCGCAAGGCCACGCACTGCAAGGAGCCAGCGTCGGTCCGCTGATCAGAATCCAGGGTGAAACCGGGATGTTTTCTCCCCGCTTCCCTAAGGATTTGCTGGAGGACGTGATCCCCTTGGTAGAGCGGAGCTATCGAGTCATCCCAAATGCGGACAATCGGGCGATTGCGGGTTTGTCCATGGGCGGGGGCCAGGCGTTGTCAATCGGTCTCACCCACCCGGATCTGTTCCATTATGTGCTGGGTTTTAGTGCGGCAATCGGAGGCCAGATCAGCAACACGGACGAGACCTTTCAACAGCTCTACGCAAATCCCGCGGCTGCCAACAAGGCATTCAAGCTGGTTTGGATTTCGTGCGGAAAGCAGGACTTCCTCCACGCGGCTAGTGACCAACTCGCCAAGACCTTTACGGAGCGGGGTATCAGGAACACCTATCGGGAAACCGAAGGGGCCCACGTCTGGAGCGTGTGGCGCAACAACTTGAATGAGGCCGCGCCTCTGCTTTTCGCCGCGGCACGGCGTTGAGCAGAGTGGGTTCCGATGGAGACACCGATGAAAAAAGCCGTTCGTACGACAACCCTGTTCCTCCTTTTCTCCGCACTCGTCGCGGCGCAGACGGTCCCTCAATCGGGCGCCTCAAACGCCACGGGAGGCCGATCGGCGCTCACACCGGAGCAGCTTGCCGCCCGGCAACGCGCTCAGCAGGAGCAACTCGCGAACGATTGGCCCAACCTGGCGCGCTATCGTGATGCCAACTACAATCTGCCGCCGGCTACCGACGGGGCGCCTCGTGTGGTCTTCATGGGTGATTCCATCACCGAGTTCTGGGATCGGGATCCCGGCAACTTCTTCGCAAGCCAAGGCTATATTGGACGCGGCATCGGTGGACAGACCACCCCGCAGATGCTGGTCCGTTTTCAGCAGGACGTGGTGGCGCTGAAGCCCAAAGCAGTGGTCATCAACGGCGGCACCAACGACATCGCGGGCAACACCGGCCCCTCCACGCTGGAGATGATCGAGGACAATCTGAAATCCATGGCACAGATCGCGGCCACAAATGGCATAAAGGTTATTCTCGCATCGGTTACACCCGCATTCGATTATCCGTGGCGGCCCGGTCTGCAGCCAGCGGAGAAAGTAGTGGCCCTGAATTCCTGGATGAAGGACTATTGCTCACGGACCGGCTGCGTTTTTGCCGACTACTTCTCGGCGATGTCGGACGACAACCACGCGATGAAAGAGGGTCTCAGCCGGGATGGCATTCATCCCACGCCGGCAGGGTATAAAATCATGGCGCCAATCGCCGAAAAGGCCATCACGCAGGCACTGGGGAAATGAACACCGCTCGCGATTTCGTGAAATGCCGTTTGCCGCTCACCGGACGGCGTGAAGACATCAACACTAATCTCAGTCGCTGTAAGGACTAAAGCGAAACTAGATATGAAATATTACTGGCTGCTTCCCTTTGTTTTTGTACTCGGCTGTCCAGCAGGCTTGCTGGCTCAAGCCAAGCTGGAGCCCGTTCCGATCAGGCTGCCCGTTCCCGGGTATGAGGGTACTCCGCCCAATTTCATGAACATCCCCAACATGGAGAAACCCTCCGCTAAGGAGCGCGCCCCGTTTCTCGCACCCGCGGGAGTAAGGAATGTCGCCAAGGGAAAGAAGGTTACCAGCAGCGAGAAGGATCCGGTAGTGGGCGATCTCGACATGGTGACCGATGGAGACGATACGCAGATTGAGGGCAACAACGTCGAGCTGGGGCGCGGTGTGCAATGGATCACCATCGACCTGGAGGCCCCGCACGAAATCTACGGCGTCCTGTTCTGGCACTACTACCAGCCCAGGGTGTACTTCGGCGTCATCGTGCAGACGGCGGACGATGAGGCCTTCACCAGCAACGTCCAGACCTGGTTCAACAACGACACCAATAACAAGGCCAAACAGGGCGCGGGCAAGAATCTGAACTACGTGGAAACGTATGAGGGGAAGTTGGTGGACTGCAAGGGCGCGGTCGCACGCTACGTGCGCCTTTACAGTGCCGGAAACAACGCCAATGAACTGAACGACTACATCGAAGTCGTAGTCTTCGGCAGGCCCACGAAGTGACCGCCCGCGGGAGGCTGCCCGGCGCTGCCGGCTTGGGGAGTCAACTCAGGAAGGAAGGAAGGAAGAGCGATGAAATCCATCAAAGTATTAGGCCTACTGGCTTGCGTCCTGTGCTTGGGGCAAGCCTTGAAACCAGCGAACCCCGCGCAGGCGCCAGCAAAGGCTGCGGGCTCCATTCCTATCGCCTCGATCAGCACCGGCCAGCTTGGCGGCAGCCTGACTGCTGATGGTGTGGCGGTTTTCAAGAACATCCCGTTTGCACAGCCGCCCGTCGGCGACCTGCGCTGGCGGGAGCCGCTTCTGGCGAAAGCCTGGACCGGTGTCCGTGATGCGACTGCTTTTGGGCCGATGTGCAATCAAAGCGGCAATAAGCAGCTGCCGCACAACGAAGACTGCCTGCAGCTGAACGTGTGGACGCCGAAGTGGCCCATGACATCGCGCGTGCCCGTCATGGTCTGGGTCCACGGTGGAGGAAACACCGCCGGATCGGGAGTGGAGTCTCTGTTCAACGGTGAAGTCCTCGCCCGCCACGGCGTGGTGTTGGTTACTGTCAATTACCGGCTCGGCATCTTTGGCTTCTTCGCGCATCCCGGGCTCACTAAAGAGTCTCCCCGTCATGCCGCTGGAAACTACGGGCTGGCCGACCAGATTCAGGCCTTGCGCTGGGTGCAGGAAAACATCGCCAAGTTCGGCGGCAACCCCGCGAATGTCACGATCTTCGGCGAATCGGCAGGCGCTGGCGACGTGAACGCGCTGATAGCGTCGCCCCTGACCAAAGGGTTATTCGTGAGGGTGATAGCGCAGAGCGGCCCGATAGGCACTCAGCCGTCCTTGGCCGAATCGGAAAAGAGAGGCATAGACCTCGCCGCCAAGGTGGGCTTCACCGGTGAGGAGGCGCTGGCGAAACTGCGCGCGCTTTCCGACGCGGAGTTGATGGAGAAGGCTGGACAAGGAGGACCGGCACCCGGACCGGGAGCAGGACGGGGACCGGGACCAGGACCGGGAATGGGCATGGGAATTAACGTAGACGGCTGGGTGCTTACAGAGCAGGCGCAGAAAGTCTATGCCGAAGGCCGCGAGCAAAAGGTGGGGTTGCTGCATGGCAATAATTCACAGGAAATGCAGCCGCGCGGCGCGCCTGGCGATATCCGCCAGATGATTTCACAACGGTACGGCCCCCTTGCCGATCACGCCCTGGCGCTGTACGGAGTGAACGGCACGAGCGAACCCGAGCCCGATCTCGAGAATGGAACCGTGATGCTGCAGTTTACCACGGATAATTCGTTCCGCTGCGGCACGGTTCAGGAACTGATCTGGCACACCGCCGCGGGGAATCCTGGCTACGAGTATCAGTTCTCGCGCACCGTGCACGGGCAAGAAGCGCAGGGCGCACCTCATGCCTCTGAAATTCCATTTATCTTCGGCACGCTGTCCGTTTGGCAGAATATGCGGAAATACAACGACTCGGATCAACAATACGCGCCGCAGATGCAGGAATACTGGACCAACTTCGCCAAGACCGGCGATCCCAACGGCGGGAAGCTGGTGAAGTGGCCGAAGTTCGATGCGACCGCGCGCGCATATATGGATTTCACCGATGCCGGCCCGGTGGCCAAAGAAGGCCTGAGGCGACAAGTCTGTGATTTGTTTATGGAAAACCAAAAGCGCCAGACGCAGTAGGCCGGGTACGGCGGGCCGTCACGTCGCACACAACGCGCACGCGGGACCTGTTGTGAGCGAGGAAGGGCTAAAGGGTCTCGACGCCCATTTTGATTTGTGCTAACGGTCAGCAGAAAGGACGCCCATGATGAATCGGAGATTATTCGCTCAACAGTTTGCCGCATCAGTTCCAGTGTTCGCGACACTGGCATCTATTGCGGAAGGCAATCAGGTCCAGACGCAACAGGCAGCCCCGCCAGGAACGCCGCCGGCAGGGCGAGGCCCGATGGACGGCAGTCCTCTCGGCGACCCACTGCCCGGCCAGAGATGGCGCGTTCACGATCGGACGCGCCCTCAGCCGCGCCAGGTCACTCCCGGCCAACCCATTCCGGCACCCTCCGCGCCGTCTGACGCGATTGTGTTGTTCGACGGAAAGGACCTATCAAAGTGGAACGGCGGTGGCCGCGGCGGCGCTGTCACCGAACCCCGGTGGAAAGTCGAAAACGGCTACGTGGAGTTGGTTCCGGGCGCCGGTGGCCTGGTTACCAAGGAGAGCTTTGGCGACGTGCAGCTACACCTCGAATGGACAACGCCAACCGGCTCGGATGCCTCGAGAGTTGGACAATTCCGCGGCAACAGCGGCGTCATATTTATGGGACGCTAC
>OBLU010000669.1_pt1 | contig 32029 bp, 27 predicted proteins | sample 1518681 | NCBI WGS metagenome assembly OBLU01 (sample SAMEA3539304, study PRJEB22396) | soil metagenome | biome: tundra; feature: field; material: soil | place: USA | collected 2010-05 | depth 0.15 m
CGGTTCTCGGTCGCTGAAGCACCTTTCAAGCGGCAATTCTCGGACGGACTCCTAGCAAACGCCCACTATGTGGGCATCGGCCCAGGCTGGGGCCGCACGATATGCGGCGGCCCTGCGCCAGGATTACGGCTCAATGCCAGAGTTGGTATGATGCCGATTATACGAGCAGACGATGACCTTGCGAGACGCAATCCAAAAGGCCGGGCAAATAATGGATGAAGAAAGGGTCGAGCCAACTGTTGGTTACGATCTCTCTCCAGTGATCACCGACCCTGGAGCTATTTTCACAGCCATAAGTAAGCGCGGTGAACGTCCCCGGCGAGTCCGAGAGAACCCAGAAGAGTTCCAATTCAAGAGTGGAAATTTCGATCTTCTGTGCGCACTATTGGATCAGGTTCCGGAACAGGATAGAGCAGCACTGTTTGCGTCCTTACGTTCGAGGATTTCAAATGCGCGGTCATACCGCCACAAACCAGGACAGGTGTTGACGGCAGGGTTTTCGACGCAATGCTCGTCCGAACTGCCGCTTCTTGCAGAATTCCTTGTTCGCCGTGGCGACAAGCAATTGTTTATCCGCGCTGTCGGTGAAGCATCCCCTAGCCCCGGCTTAACACTGCTGCTGATGCAACTGGAAGAGATGATTACCCTCAACTTCACACTGTTCACCGATGAGGAATATGCGCAACTTCCAACTGCGATAGCCAGCGTCAGGCAAATTATGGCAGACCTTGAGAAACGGCCAAAGCTAAGCTCTACCCTGGAGTCGAATACGGTGTTCCATATCAGCAAAGAGATTCCCGAGTTGTGTGACTCTATATCAGAAGTATGTCGCAAGGCGCGATATTTGTATGTGAAGGGCTCCTTGTTGCCGGGGATGAACCTGGAGGTAAACCAGGACAAAAGCAGAGTCCGCACTTTCCTGGAGAAGTTAGGATTCACGCAGTTGCTCATTGAGTCTCTGGATGAAGCGGAGCGCTTGTACCGCACGGCCGCTACTCCGTTCGAACTGAAGAGCAGCATGGGGCATCTGCGCAGTTTTTTGGAACAACTGCATTTGCAGGCGTGCGCAGCAGCGCACAAGAAGCTTGGCGGCTCTCAACCATCGAAGTGGGGAGAGGCACTGCAGTATCTTCGAGATCACGATGTGCTGACCGTGAAAGAAGAGCAGTTTGCTGCCCAGCTCTACGCGCTCATGAGCGATACCAGTGTACATCCCCTAGTTGCAGAGCGGGAATACGCGCGGCTAATGCGAAACATAAGTATCGAATATGGTCTGCTACTGCTCACGAAGTTGGACAAGTTGGGACTGAATTAGATGTGGCTGGCAACTTCTTATCCACTGGGTGACCGAATCGAGTGCTGTTCCCCGGTGTCACTGGATCATGGCGTTGTGGAACGTTGTAACAGAATTCAACAAATACGAAAATGCCTCAGTTAGTCTGTTTTCCTAGCTATTGACAGATATAACTATATGCAATATAGTGTAAATAGATAGTAACTGCGTTGACTTCCTGCTTATAGACCGCGATTGTCCGTCCAGCCCCTTTAGAACCCCAAAACCTCTACTCCTAGTTGCAGCCCTTCGTGTGCATGCGCATGTACGCCGAGGGCTGTAACTAGGCAAGCCCGGGACCCCGACAGCAGGGGCGAGAGGCGAGCCCAGTAGGAGGACAGCAATGGCAAAGAAAGATGTGTCCGCAATCGTTTCCGGGATGGGAGTCGGACTTTCCATCCTTAACAGTTTCGTAGAGAAAGCGCGCAAGCGCGGCCTGGGCGATGAAGTCATTCACCGGCTCGCCACTCCCGAGGGTGACGAAATCCTCGACAAATTCGTGGATCTCGTGGCCGAGGCGGATGGCAAGACTGGAAGCTCTTTCAAAGTAACCGTCGACTACTCCAAAACACTGGAGCAGATGATCGCCGACGGCAAGTATGACTGGAAGAACTCCGACATCAAGGCCAAGAACTTCCCCCTGAACGGCCAGGGCACTACTGCAGTGAACATCGAACTGGTGCACTTCAACCGCAACATCGAGTCAGATACTGCACTCGCGGAACTCGACAAGATGGGCCTACGGCCGGCCACCTTACCGGAATTGCTCGCCTTCGGCGCCAAGTACCCCGATAAGCAGCGCGAATTCCCGATCGTCGCCCTCGGTTCAGTGTGGCGGAGCCTCAACGGCGACCGTTACGTCGCGTGTCTCTGCTGCGATGGCTCGAAGCGCTTCCTCCGCCTGTTCTGGCTCGAGGACGGGTGGGCTGCGTTCTGCCGTTTCGCCGCCGTCCGCAAGTCTGCTTAGCGCCTGGGAACTTGGATTCTTGTTCCGAACTCGGAACTTGGATTCCTTGGTTCCTTGTCCGCCCGAAGGGCGGACCGGCCCGTAAAGACAATACCCCTGTATGGACAACGTTCGTGCGGGGGTTTTGCATTGATGGCTACACCCCTGCCGGATATTATGAGTGTGGATAGTAGGCTGATATGTTCACGGTTATGGCTGTGAGCGGCCGAATTCTGGGATTATCGCGGGCAGAGCGGTTCCGCCGGGCAGGGCTTGGCGCCGGCGTATCGCGTATTCTCCAAAAAATAAAGATACTTGGTACGGGGTATCGAGGGACTTGCTTCCCAAATCAGATGCAGCCCGGAGAGTATTCGATGGGCAGTGGCGCGGATGGCACCCCGTACGGAATCAGTGTGGCGGAACCTCAACGGCAACCGTAACGTCGCGTATCTCTACTGCGATGGCTCGAAGCGCAACCTCAACCTGAACTGGCTCGAGAACAGGTGGAATGCGAACTACCGTTTCGCCGCCGTCCGAAACTCTCTTTGTTTTGCCGGCACATGTCTCATGTTCCGGTTTTTGTTTTTAGTTGTTTGCCCCAGCCGCCGAACATTTTGCCTATTTCAAACAGACGTTCGGAGAGTAGGGTGTAGTGTTTTGCCTCGAGCGATTTGATTTCCCAAGCGACTTGCAGGAAGAACTTAAGCACATCCAGTTTTATGGAAGCTTTTTCAACATACGGCAGTTTATTTGCCGGAGGCAGGTAGCTGGCAATGACCGTCGCTTCAATGGTTTCCACGAACAGCGTATCGATCTTGGCACCAAGTGTATAACGTGAATGTTTGGGGAAGTGCGGCACGAATTCATGCCACAACTTATATACACCCACTAACTTCTGCAATATGGTTAAATTCCGCCGGGGGGGGGGGTACCGTATCAGAAGAATTTATATGAAACGTCAACTGCGTCATAGATATGAAGATGTTATCTCGTTAGAAAACCTGCTTCTTGCATGGAAGGAATTTGTAAGCGGCAAACGCACAAAGCCAGACGTGCAGGAATTCGGTTTTCACCTAATGGACAACCTTGTTGCCTTGCACGAAGAGCTTCTTCAGCGTACATGGTCGCATGGCTTGTATCAAGCCTTCAATATCTCCGATCCCAAGCCACGGAACATCCATAAGGCAAGCGTGCGCGACCGACTGTTGCATCATGCCATCTACCGGATGTTGTATTCCTTCTTTGACCGGGTATTCATCGCTGACTCTTTTTCCTGCCGCATTGGCAAGGGCACACACAAAGCCCTCGACCGCTTTAGGTCATTTGCCTATGCCGCAAGCAAGAACCATATCCGTACTTGCTGGGTGCTGAAATGCGATATTAAAAAGTTTTTCGCGAATATCGATCATGCGATCCTCTTCGATATTTTGCGACAGTACATACCTGATTCGAACCTTATGTGGCTTCTTGAAAGAGTCGTCGGGAGCTTCCATTCCACCCGGCCGGGCGTCGGCCTGCCACTTGGCAACCTCACGTCCCAGCTTCTGGTGAACGTTTACATGAACGAGTTTGATCAATTCATAAAACAGCGGTTGCGGGTGAAGCGCTACGTCCGCTATGCGGATGATTTCGTCATTCTCTCAGGCAGCCGCGAACAGCTTGAGTTTCTTGTCCCCTGTATCCAAGACTTTTTATGGCAGAGATTACGTCTCACACTCCATCCGGACAAGGTTTTCATAAAAACGTGGGCTTCCGGCATTGACTTCCTCGGCTGGGTAAACTTTGTGGACCACCGGGTATTGCGCACGACTACCAAGCATCGCATGTTCAAACGCGTGCATGAACATCCCACTGCGGAAACTGTAGCTTCATATATGGGCTTGTTGAGTCATGGGAATACGCATTCTCTTCAGGAGAGGTTGCCCCGGCACGGTTCATAAGGCGGAGACTTTTCTGTCTTCGGCAACTCGCAACTTCACACCGTGTCCATCAATCATGGTGATCTATGGACGTATTATGATGAATATCTGAATCTCTTAAGGATTCAATGCAGGTGCAAACGGAAAACTGATCAACCAACTCAGTACTTTGGCGCGATCCTCCCCTGACGGTGGCACTTCAAGTACGAATTCCTGGCCGTACCCTCGGTAGGTCACTTTGCAGCGCTGTCCTCGTGGCTCCCAGGTCGCCTTTGGCCCGATATGTGACAGTTTCTTGTAGAAGAACACGGGAAGATTCCATGTACTTCGTGTCTTAGAACTTGGGTCGGTCAATCGCAGTGGATGCCCCGAGTCGTGGCAATCAAACGAAGTGAAAGTTCCATGCCCGGGAATACCTGGCAGAAATGTTAGGTGCTTTCGAGGTGTATAGATTGTGTTGTTCTGTTTCGCCTGGTTACGACGCTGCTGATCGGCTTCAACCAGAAAAGACGGGATTCCGTGAGGGTGACGGCTCCACGTCGGGTCTGGAGCATTTATTCTGTGGATATCCCCGAGTTGTAGCCAGCCATGAATCACATGCAGTTTGATGCTTCCCTCATATTCCCATCTGCCTTTATCGTTAATCTTCGCTGGCCTGAAGTAACCAAAAAAGAGGAACAGATCATTGGGTTCTTGCCCCGGTTCCTTCTTGACGTGCTGGTTCTCTAAATGTGTCTGTTCGTTGCCGCACTGGCCGAATGCCGGCTGGAAGTCTAAACGGGGAACACTCGAATTTCGCAGGTCAGGGTCAAGATGAACCTCGCCGTGGGCCAGGTGCTCATTTCCTGAGAGTTCAGTCACCAGCTTATCAACCCCGCTGCTTCCGTCCGGGAATCGCATGTCGGCGTAGGTTATGCCAGTCCTACAGTCTGGAATAGGAAGACTAAAGAGCTGATTACCGTTAAAGATTGGGCTCGCGAAACCGCCAGCTGTATCGTCCACACCCTTTCGGCTAAGGATGATTCGTCGGGGCAGGTTGACTTCAGGCATGTGCCTCCATTCTTAAAGGTAGCGCTTCGGCTCCATTCTGACATTTTTGGGCATTAGCGCGTCAATCCTCTGCCGTGGCGAGTACCGGGAGTTTCAGGCGATTCACTGCCTCCCGTCGCAGCTGCGTTGATACACCCAGATACCGCTGGGTGGTTTCTATCGACTTGTGGCCGGCGAGCGCTTGGACGTTCGCGATATCGCAGCCGGACTGGAGGAGGCGGATGAGGAATGTGGCGCGGAAGTTGTGCGGGTGCGCGCCTTTGATCTGGGCGCGGTCGGCCACGCGCTCGACGATCTTGTAGACGTACGCCTTTTTTGCGGGAATTCAAAAAGCGAGATAAGATAGGAAGCGTTCTAGCGTCCCTTGGGTTTTCGAGGGTCCCTTCCCCCGGTATTATCAGCAGCGTCTGTCTCGCAAGAGGAGGCCTCAATAAAATCGGCGTAGTCTCAATTGTATGCGTATCTCCCGCGTCCAAATTCACAACTTCCGCAATTTTCACAAGCTCGATATCGCTTTGAGCGATCATGCGGTGGTGGTAGGTGAAAACCGGATTGGCAAATCCAACCTCATTTACGCACTGCGTCTCATCTTGGACCCCTCGCTACCCGACACGGCTCGTCAGCTTAAGGACGAAGACTTCTGGGATGGCCTGCCACGTCCGCTAAAGAAGCCTGACATTATTACGATCTCCTTGGATTTTGCTGATTTTGAGGACAATGAAGCGTACCTCGCCGTTCTCGGTGAGTTCCTGGTTTCTAAGAAACCAATGGTCTCACGGCTGACGTATGTATTTGGTCCCATTCCTACCGCGAAGGACGATGCTATCAAGGAGTCGGACTATGAGTTCTTCATATATGGAGGAGACAAGCCGGAAACGCGCATCGGCTCCGAATTTCGGCGGCGCCTTCCTATGGATTTGCTACAGGCTCTGCGGGACACGGAAAGCGACATCGCCAATTGGCGTCGCTCCCCACTCCGGCCGATGCTTGACGAGGTTTCGAGTCGAATCGATCGGGAAAAACTGCTGGCTCTCACCAAGCAGATTTCCGAGGCGACCGATGCCGTTACGGAGACGCCGGAAATTAGTGCACTGGCTGACCTCATCAGTGACCGGTTGTCCGACATGGTGGGAAGCGCCCACGCGCTAGAGATGGATTTTGGATTTTCGCCGACCGAACCCGAACGCCTGCTCCGGGCTCTGCGCCTGTTCATTGATGATGGAAAGCGTGGAATCGGTGAGGCTAGCCTCGGCTCAGCGAATCTTCTCTACTTAGCGCTCAAAACGCTCGAGTTGGACCAGCTTGTCCAAAAAGGCCAACGTGATCACACGTTTCTCGCAATCGAAGAGCCGGAAGCCCACCTTCATCCCCACCTGCAAAGGATGGTCTATCGAGACTTCTTGCATCGTCGTACTCACCAGGAGACACAGCCGAAGGCAGAGGCGAAGCACTCCGCAACATCAGTTCTCATGACTACGCACTCGCCGCACATTGTCAGCGTTTCACCATTAAACTCACTTGTGTTGTTGCGAAAGACGAATGGTGAAGAGAGCTCTGAGGGAGTGTCGACTGCGCAACTCAAGTTTTCTGAAAGTGAACGGCAGGATCTTGAACGGTACCTTGATGTCACCCGCGGTGAACTATTGTTTGCCAGAGGTATTCTGTTGGTCGAAGGGGAGGCGGAGCTTTTCTTGCTCCCAATCCTCGGCAAACTCAACGGCTATGATTTTGATGAGCTCGGCATTACTGTCTGTTCGGTCGCTGGGACGAACTTCACCCCGTATGTAAAGCTACTGGGGCCGAACGGATTAAATCTCCCCTTTGCAGTTCTTACCGACCGAGATCCCGAGCCGGGCGGCAACAATCTAGGGGAAGCGCGGGTTCAGCAGTTGCTGGAACATCTTTTGGACGCGACAGCCCTCGCGGGTAAGTCACCGGCCGCGTTGCTAGAAGTTGCGCCTACTGTTGGCCTTTTCCTAAACCAGCACACGCTCGAGGTTGATCTTTTCGAATCCGGCCTCCAAGAGAGCATGGCCACGACGTTGATGGAACTTGCGGAATCTGCACCCGCAAAGGTTCGTGCAGAGGCGTGGCGCAAAGATCCGAAGAACTACGACAAAGATCGCATGTTGAGCGACATCGCCGCCATTGGAAAGGGTCGATTTGCCCAGCGTCTCGCTTCCAATATCAAAGACAAAGCCTGCCCGCCATATATTTTGAATGCTTTCGCCTATGTCGCTACCCGATGCAGCTAGTCTCTTTCGGCCATATATCACTGCAGCGGAGGAACTGCGAGAAAATCCCGCTCAGTGGCAGGCCTATGAGTCCAAAGGCAACTGCGTCGTGTTGGCTGGTCCGGGAAGCGGCAAAACCAAGACCCTAACGATAAAGATGGCCAGGATGTTGGCTGAAGATGTGCAGCCACCTCGGGGCGTAGCATGCATCACGTATAACACGGAGTGCGCGGGCGAACTCAAACGCCGCCTGGAGCGTCTGGGAGTTTACGAGAGCAGGAACATTTTTGTCGGCACCGTTCATTCGTTCTGTCTCAAGAACGTCCTGATCCCGTACGGGCATCTCGCCGGACTTGATTTTACCGATCAACCTACTGTCGCGCTGCCGAGCGAACAAGAGAAAGTTTTCGCGGACGCATTTGCCGAAGTGATAAGCCCCAACGCGCGACCCGATGGGTGGAGAACAGGTTTCGACAAGTACAGGCGAACTCATCTGGACCGAAACGCCCCAGACTGGAAGGGCGATGACGGACAACTCGCCGCACTCATCGAGAAGTATGAAGCACTGCTTCGGCTGAAGCACATGGTTGACTTTGACGACATGGTGCTCTTGGGTCTCCGACTCATCGAGCAAAATGACTGGGTTCGCAACTGTCTCCGAGCTCGCTTTCCAATTCTCATTGTTGACGAATATCAAGATCTCGGCCTTCCGCTGCATCGGATCGTGCTGAGCTTGTGCGTTGGTGGAGGGGTACGCCTGTTCGCAGTTGGCGATCCTGACCAGTCAATCTACGGTTTCACCGGTGCCGACCCCGATCTTCTCCGGCAACTCTCTGAGATGAAAGGTGTTGAATCGGTGCAGTTGCGTTTCAACTACAGAAGCGGTCAGACCATTATTGACGCCTCCGAAGTCGCATTAGGAGAGAAGCGAGGATATACCTCCAAGGGTGAATCTGCCGGGACGATCAATTTTTACAAATATCCGGACGGAATGGAGCAGCAGGCAAAACAAATATGCGACGAGATAGTACCCGCGGCTTTGAAAAGGCGTGAGGGACGCAAACTTGGCGATGTAGCGGTACTGTATTTTGATCGTTATGACGGTGATCTGATAGAGGCAGCAGCACAGAATGCAGGTATGCAGTTCGTCCGCACGGATCGGGGTGCTGCTTATGTGAAGACGCCAGTTACACGTTGGCTTGAGAGCTGTGCCGCTTGGTGCGCGGGTGGTTGGGAACAGGGTACACCTCGGTTGTCGATGCTTATCCGGGCGTGGGAAGCGTTCAATCCGGGCATTCGGACCGCAGAGGAACTCCACACTCTTAAACTCACTTTGGTCGGATTCTTGTTTTCACATCGCACGCCCGAACGTCGAGTGGGGGATTGGCTTGAAGAAGCTCGGCGAGCCCTTCTTTCCGATACATTAAAAAGGGAGCCAACTCTGCGCGATGAGACCGTTTCGGTGGAAGCTCTCCTTCGCGCATGCGGACCAGAGGGTAAGCTCTCCGAACTCACCGTCGCCGGCTTCGGTGGCAAAGGTGGCTCACCTGTTCACATCAATCTCATTACGCTTCACAGTGCCAAGGGACTGGAATTTGATGTCGTGATCATGATGGGCATGGATCAGGGGAAGATTCCATCGTGGGCGGCGAAAACGCCGGAGAGCAAACGAGAACCGCGCCGGCTCTTTTACGTAGGACTTACACGAGCACGGCATGAGGTACATCTCACCTTTTCGGGTTTCACGACGAGCCGCTCAGGGATGCGGTATGACAATGGCCCTTCAGAGTTCGTCATCGAAGTAGCCAAGAAGCTGAAAGAGCAGGCACAAGAATAGACTTATGACTAAACGACGATCGGAAAATTCCCAATCCAGTAAGGTTGATGATCGGAAACCGCCGACGGTCTCAAGTCCTGCTGCGACAGGTGGTGCTGGCAACGTCTTTGAGCGATCCGTGGGAGCTTACTGGCTAGCACAGTTACTGGTCGGCGCTGTTCCGCCCATCCTGATCGATTGCTCGGTGACCGAGGTTCATTTTCAGACTGAACATCTCGGGTGGCATACCGACGACTTCTTAGTAGTCGGGCAGAATAGCGGCGGCAGCATCCGGAAACTCGTCGGCCAGGTGAAGCGGACCTTCACCGTTAGTTCCGTTGACGAGGATTGCAAGAAAACAATTCAGGACTTCTGGAGCGATTTCAAGAATAGCGGGGTGTTCTCGGCAGCGACGGACAGGTTTGCGATGGTCACTCAGTTGGGCACTAACACACTGTTGCAACACTTCGGAGGCTTGCTGGAGTGCGCGCGGGCGGCGTATGACGCCCAAGACTTCGAACATCGGCTCAATACCCCCGGCTTTATAAGTTCCACTGCAATCCGCTATTGCGACGAGTTGCTTGCGATCATCTGTGCGTCCGAGGCGAGAGAGATTTCGCGGCCTGAGATATGGCCTTTCCTGAGAGTCCTCCATATTTTGAGCCTCGACCTGTCCACCAGCAGCGGGCAAGCCGAGGCGGCGATGAAGAGTCTCCTTGCCTATACAGCGGTCGGCGATGATAAAGGAGAGAGCGCGAGAAAGTCTTGGAACGATCTGCTTGCAGTCGCGGCGGAGGGAGCGCCGGCGGCCAGATCATTCACAAGGGAACATCTTCCCGACACCGTGAAGCAACGCCACACAACGTGCGGCGTGGAACATCCTATGCTTACGGCCCTGCGGGAGCATAGCGCAATTGTCACCAGAGGAATCCATTCGACGATAGGGGGAACCTTGCACCTGAGGCGAGCAGGGCTCGTCCAGCAGGTACTTGCAGCTCTAGAGGAATCGCAGGTGGTGGTCGTTTCGGGTGCAGCAGGAGCGGGAAAGTCGGCCGTCGTTAAGGACGTGGTTGGTATTCTGTCGCGAGATCACTTCAGTTTCAGCTTTCGGGCGGAAGAGTTCGCGCAGCCCCACTTCGATACGACCCTGAACTTGGGGCAAATTCCGGGGCGCGCCGCCACACTGACTAGCGTCTTGGGAGGACAACAGCGGAAACTTGTGCTCATCGAAAGCGTAGAACGTCTCCTTGAGAAATCTACTCGCGATGCGTTTGCCGATCTGCTTACACTTGCTGCCAGTGATCAAACGTTCCAAATTATCCTTACCTGTCGGGACTACTCGGCGGATCTTGTTCGCACAGCGTTTCTGAGATCCGCGGCAGTAGACCACTCGGTCGTAAGAGTTCCTCCCCTCGACGACGACGAGTTGTCGGAAGTTCAGGCTGCAAAACCAAGTCTTACGCTGCCGTTAAGCAGCACTGCCCTGCGTCAGATCCTCCGCAATCCGTACATTCTCGACAAGGCTCTCCAAATTCGCTGGTCATCGGAACGCCCGCTGCCCAACAGCGAGAGAGACTTCAGGCACTTATTCTGGCAGGACATAGTACGCGCCGATCACCATCTCTCTGGCGGAATGCCATCGCGACGGCAAACGGTGTTCGCGGAAATTGCTCTCCGACGCGCTCGCCAGTTGAGCATGTACGTCACATGCTCAGACCTTGATCTTTTAGCCGTAACGAATCTCCGCGCCGACTCACTCCTCGTCCGTTCTGAGCAGACAGACATGCTGGTTGCACCAGCCCATGATGTGCTTGAAGACTGGGCGATTCTCCGATGGATTGACGAGCAGCACGCAGAATTAGGAGGGTCTTTCCGGAAGTTCTCGGAAGTCCTCGGCACACATCCAGCACTAAGACGTGCTTACCGCAAGTGGATTGCAGAACTTCTGGAATGCGATCCGGCCGCAGCGGATACATTCTTCAACGGCGCAGTACATGAAGCTGACGTGCCAGCCAGCTTCAAAGATGACACATTCGTCGCTCTATTGCGTGCCCGGTCGGCACCTGCACTTATCGAAAAACATCGTTCTGGACTGCTGTTAGGGAACAGACAGCTGCTGAAACGCATGATTCACCTTCTGCGAGTTGCATGTGTTACGACCCCAGCTTGGCTACAAGGTAAGGCTGCACTATTCAACGTTCCAGATGGGCCCGCGTGGGCCGCTCTTCTTAGTATTGTACGGAGCGGTTGGAAAGACTTTGGGGCAGAGGATTCTTTACTTTTGCTCGGCCTCATTGAGGATTGGGCGAAGAGTGTTACACCGCTGACTCCGTATCCAGAAGGATCTGCATCCGCGGCCGATATCGCTTACTCGCTCTTATCGCATTTCGACGACTACTCGCACGGTGAGGAGCGCAAGCGCACTCTGCAGGTCATCGCTAAGATCCCCAACGAGGAGCGTGTTCGTTTTTCCGACCTGTTGTCCAACTCTGTGAATTCGCGGCAGGAGCGAGATAGAGTTGCCGAGGAGTTGCAAGACATTGTGTTCGCGAGTTACGAGGGACTACCCGCAGCACGAGATGTGCCCGAGGTGCTGGCCGCAGCACTGCGCAATCATCTGCTCTGTAGAGAATCCGATCTCCGCCAGGAACGGAGATATGCGAGTTCGATGGAGATCGAGATCTACTTTGGCCTGAGGACGCGCTTGCGGCACGACTACTTTCCAGCGAGCGCTCATCGTACCCCAATGCTTCCGCTGCTGCGACAGCATTGGCGAATCGCGGTCGATCTCATCATCGATGTCTTCAATCACAGCGCTGACTGGTATGCACACCCACGAGTAACAGACGGTCTCGAACCCGCTTTTGAGGTCGAATTGAAATTTCCAACGGGCGAGTCGAAGAGGCAGTGGTGCAATGGCCGCCTATGGAACCTGTACCGGGGGACGTCAGTCGGACCTTACGTTCTCCAATCGTACCTAATGGCGCTCGAACGATGGCTGCTTGAAGTCGCGAAGCAGGAGCCGAACGAACTGGATTCGATTTTACTTGAGTTACTCCGAAGGAGCGATAACGGTGCGGTGGCGGCCGTGGTGGCGAGTGTGGCCGCAGCATTCCCATTCCAATGTGGGGAGTCGCTGCTCACCCTCCTGAGTGCAAGAGATTATATCGTCATGGACCGGTATAGACTCGCGACCGAGTCGCAAGCGAACATGGAGATATTCGGAAATCTTCTGGGGAGCCGAAGCGCAGAAAATCGGATCTACGAATTAGAACGTAAGGAAGCGGACTCTTGGCCGCACCGTCGGCAAGATCTGGAATCCGCTATCACAAACTTGCAACTGACGCACCTTGCCGAACGCGTTCAAAAGATGCTCGACGAGCATCGGCAAGCGCTGGGCGACATCTCTGAGCAGAACGATGATGACCGTCTTTGGCGACTCGCAATACACCGCATGGATTTGCGCGGGTATTCAGTCGCCCAAGACGCCCCAATACCCGAGGAGTTTCGCCAAAAGGGATACGTTCAGCTCGATCTAAAAGACCCTGATCCAGACGTCAAGGAGATTGTTGATCGAAGTGCTCCACGTTTTGCACGAATCCAGAACCAGACAAGTCTCTTGATGTGGGGCCTCAAGGTATTCAAGAACGAGAATGACCCAGGTTCCGACCCGGGTGCATGGTCCGAGAAGCTTCGCGCCGCAATGTCGTTCGACACCACGGAGTCGCAAGATCCTATGGACAACATGGTCGCGGGAGCTCCCGGCATTGTAGCGGCCGTTTGTGTCCGGGATCATTGGCAAGAGATGTCGCAGGAAGAGAAAGCCTGGTGTGTCGATCGCGTGTGTTGCGCTGTGATGGGGCACGCAAATGACTGGAACCGAATGGCTCGTGCCCAGCGATTTGGCATGTCTCCTGATCGGTCTTGCGCTTGGGTCGTTTCCTCGCTGTTGACGAAGGACCTGCCCGAATCGTCCAGAAAGCGCGTGGAAGAGGCCTTTGTCGCGGCGCTGACGCACGCAATCGAAGAGGTTCGCTGGTACGCGACATGGGGAGTGGCAGAACTCTGGCCAGTTAAAAGAGATGTGGCTTCTCGATCCGTATATGCGATTGCAACGGAGAGCTCGTTGGTCATGACGGCAATGGCCGCAGAAGACGGGAAGCCTTACGACGAGCGCCGACCATATGAGGAGATCACGGCTGAGGCTGCTGACCGCATTCGTAAGCGCTTTTGGGAACCTGATGGCATTGTGGCCGATGCTTACGACAAGCTTGACATCAACGATTGGTTCGGCGGAGAAGCACAGAACCGCATTTTGGCAATCCTCGGGAAAGCACCCGCGGAACCCCTTTCGGCGCAAGCATTCACCCGAGCAGCGCAAGGCTTAGTGCAGTGGTGGACGGCTAAGGACGATCGTACGGGCAGGCGTGAAAGGAACTATGAGACCGAAATAAGTCTGGCGCAGTTGCTCGAACAGTCTGTCATGCGCGCATCCTTAGACGTCGCCGACATAGTCTTACAGCCAATCCTGAATGCCGTAAACAGTCACCCGACGGAAGTCCACGACATCGTCGAAGGACTTGTCCTCGTCGAAGATCGCGAGCCAAACACAACGCAATTCTGGGCACTGTGGTCGCTGTTCGCCGACCGCGCGAGACATGCGACGTGGATTTCGCGCTTGGATGATCAGTACGCGAGAGGCGCCGAACTCGTTTCTGCGCTGTTTCTCGGCACCTGGTGGAAAGAGGAAGTACGTCATTGGCGCAGCCTGGAGGGACACGCGCATAATCTGCACTTATTGTTCGAGCAACTTCCTCCTTCCGCCACTGCGCTCGACGCGTACGTCCGGTTCTTGTACCACGTAGGTGAACAGTCGCTGCCTGAATCGTTTATCAGAATCAGCAAACGTCTTCTTGCCGGCGATGCCAACCAGATGCTGAGAAAGAGCAACACGGTTTTTATGCTCGAGGTGCTACTGCAGCGGTACGTCTATCCAAAACCGCTAGAGTTGAAAAACAAACACGAACTCCGTGACGCAGTTCTCACATTGCTGGACCTCCTCGTGGAACAGGGCTCCTCTGCTGCTTTCCGAATGAGGGATGATTTTGTTACTCCGGTATCCAGTTGACGCGACCTGGTGTTTGTATAGCCGTGTGCACGCCTGCACGGCATTCAACCTTGAGTTGTTTGGAGCTTGCGCTCTTGGCTCTCCTGAGGTGGCCGATAAATTCCTAGCAAATTGTGTTCGAATCGAATGCTTTTCACCGCTGTCACAGGATCATGGTGTTTGGTGGACAAGTCTTGTCCCACAAGCCAGTTTCGGGATAACGTCCTGCTAAAGTTGCACAGGGCTCAAGGCCGCGACTCCCTACGGCCCAGCGTTGATCAACTTGATCCTCACGGCGCTAGTTCTTGCTTTTTGGTTTTTCGAGCGGGGAAAGTGGACCAGTGGAAAACCGCTGTCGCCCATGGTCTATTTCTCTTTGTAACAAGAGACCAGCCACATTTTCCAATTACCAGGCTGGCCATTGCAGAACCGGGACAAACTCCCTTCGCACGTTCAAGGGAATCCAACCCAATCGTCTCGGAGCGAGCGTGGAAAAAGCCGATACTGTCGAGTTCGATAGGCCTGACGCCGCTTCGTCTCCAAAATGACTCATGATCCGAATTTGTCCGCGATCAATTTGGCCATTGCCTGCGTCGCATATGAAGGCGCCTATTTCTCGCTGGCTCACAGGACAATGCGCCGATGCGCTTGGCTCTCGAAAGCACTCTGAAACGCTAGATCACTTTGTACCGGCACCTTGGTTCTGCACAAAAACCGCCCACAGTCTCGGAATGTCAAGCGTCAATGCATTTGCCTCGCCGTGAGTAACAAGGTCTAGCAAGTCGTCAAATGTCTCATGGCGCAAATCAAGCCATCCAGCGCTCCCGTCCTTGGTTTGTTCCAACAAGCTTCCTGCGTACGAAAAATATCGCTCCACAATCTCTCTATTGCTGAGATTGTAGCGATGACGAGATATATACATACACGCATTTGAAAAGCGTCCAGCGGTTGCCCAGTGAAGTTCTCCAACTCCACGTCGCAATTTCTTAGACTCCGAAGAAGCCTCACTCCGTCGGGGCTTGCGTTGAAGGAGTTCTCCCAACAACAGAGATTCATCCTTCCAGTGCCGTGTTACTTGGGCAAAACCCAGTTGAATGTTTTCCACACTGTATGAAGACGATGGAAAGGAGTATTCATCGAGATGGCGGCCTTCTTTCAGTGCGTTCCACTGGCTCGCCTCTGTCCAGCTGATGCTGTGAACGAAGTCATGCGTTTCGTCATCTAGAAGATTTTCACTTGAGAGCAACATGAGGTGCTGAAAAGTATTCCAAAGCTCGAGCTGCGGATCAGTTTCCTTCGGATGATCTGGGCTATCATCGTTCCCGATTGAAATGCCTCCTTCGGAGAGTTCAATTGGCAGTGCTGGCCAGTCTTGTGGAAGCGGAAATGGAAACTGGCCGCGTTCTTTCAGACTCTGGCAAGCACTAACGATGGGACCGCTATACCGCGAGAAAAGTTCACGAACATAGTCTCTGTTTAAATATTCGATTTGCACTCCGACCATCGCCCAAAACACAATCTCGGCCCTTGAAAACTCGGCGCTAAGATTACCCTTATAAATAACTCTACCGGCGGAACGCTCAACAATCGCTGATTCAAAGAACTCGGAGTTTCGGACTTGCTCTCTCTCGACCCGGTTCATATCTTCACAAAATCCAGCGGCCGAGTATAAACGTACTTGGGCTTGCAAATCCCGAAATGGTCGCAACTCTGTTCCCAATGAATTTTCTCACCCTGATAGGATTCAGAAACAACAATCTGATCTGGAACGCCAAAAAGCGGCTCCGCGTAAAAGGCTTCCACCCCAGGGTATTGGGCATGGGCCTTTTCGGTTCCGACCTTTAGCGTGGATAGGACAATGGAATCGGGGCGGAGTTCGTTTCGAACCAGCAAAGACGCGGTAATGGCCGAAAGAAGAAAGGAATACGAAGTAATAAAACCAATCCACGACGAGAAGTTCGTACCACAACATGCTGGTGCAAAAAGCCGGAGATATGATCGTAAGATGCAGTCGGCCTGAAGTGCCTTGAGCAATTTTGGCCTGGCGTTTCGGACGTGGTTGCTACTGATTGCCTCAAATCGATCCAAGACAAGCCGCCGAATCAGTACGCAGCCTTCCGAATGCCCGGCAAAAATCAAGTCTTTATAGGTTCGTTTTTTTGGTTTCGACTTTAGTTGTTGTGTCCACCGACCTGACCAAACTTCGTCTACAAATTGCGCTAGTCGGGTGGAATTGAAACGAATCGGCGTCCTAATGCTGTCATAGGAGAAAAAGAACAAGTCGGATGTTTTCCACCAGGGAAACTCTGAAGAATACTCCTCGATCAGACCGTGAAAATCTCTCCATGTGCCAGTGGGAGATCCACCAAACCCATGAACGAATACCACAGCCCTGAGGGCGTTGTCATCTGACACCAGGGCGTAGGACTTATCGTATCCAGGAATGAACATTGGGACGCGGCGACGGTTCATTGATTTCCTGACAAAAAACAACTCCACGAGCTGCTTAACAAGCGGAGTCACACTTCCCAAAGATACGCTGTATCGGCGTAACGCGTCAATGGCCGAGAAGGAATCATCTAGCCTATCTAGCCTAAAGCCTATGTGGGTATCTAATCTTTCGAAAAGACTCGCTCCTAGTTTCGCGAGTCGTTCGATGCTATGCGGCTGTGGTTTGAGTCACAACACAGAATCTTTTGGATTCGCCAACATTTTGCCACCCAAGGCATCGTCCCGCGCGGAATCTTGCTCATTTGTTCGCATCTCGCTCTCAGTCATCTTGCGTGAAGAGCGGGTACGAACAAGGAGTGCGCGTTTCCCTTGTCAGAACTCGGGAGTGCAGAGCCTTTTCTAACTCGTCAATTGTAGTCTTTGCGAACGGTCCGTTCGACGGTTCAGTGCATGCCTACTGCGACGACCAGACAAATCTCTCGTGAAATTGCCGAAGCCGGAGTTGGCGACCCATCCTTATCACTCCGCCGCAAGAGCTGCGGCGTCATCCGGCTGGTGTCCAGAAGTCGGCTTCTGGGAAGTCAGTCTGGGGGTTGCTCTTCCATGGGCGCGTTCGAATTGGGTGCCCTTCCCAGTTGTCCATGGATCATGGCGTTCTATGACGATCGCGTGGACCATCCCCGGCCCGTCCATTGACAGTTTCCGGCATGTGCCTACACTTAGAGTGTAAGTCACTGCATATGGAAAATGAACCAAACAAGGCAAATGCTCCTGTCACACGAGCTGATCTAAGAGCAGAATTCGACGCGTTGGAAGAAAAGCTTGACAAGAAGCTGGATGAACGCTTCTCCGAGCAGGCAAATGTCATTCTGGAAGCCGTGGGCGAGACTATGGAGAAGAAGCTGGACGACAAATTTGATCCGGTCATTACTAAACTAGACGGCATCCTAAGAGGAGTCGAATCGCTCCAACAGGAGAACACCGTAGGCGCGGAACAACTCCGCCGGCACGAAGACCGACTGCAAAAGCACGAGGCCCGTATCGCAAAGCTCGAGACTGCATCAGTATAAATTCCTTTTCGCCTATGCTCGTCCATAAATGCGACAACTGCAAAAAGGAGATCAAGGGCCGAGACAAAGAGATCATCGCCGGATTCGCCTGGCCTCAGTTCTCATTTTGCGGACGCTGCGGAAAGCCGATTATTGCTTTCCTGAAGAAACGCAAGCTTCTTCAGCCCAAGACGACCAGATAGCAGCCCATCGGATTCCTGACCCAACAATGGACCGCGACTGGCGGGATCGTTCTATCTTCGCTTTTTTCCCACGCGTAGAAAGTACCCCACGCCGCTCAAGCTCTCCAAATTTCAAAAGCCAGCCTTTCTCGGCTGGCAAATTGTTTTGTATCTGCCTCCGGCGCTCCACCTTGATCGTATGACGAACCCCGCTCACTTCCGGTGAGTGCGTTGCGAGTCGGCCAGCCTAACTATCACCATAAGGCAGGAACAGCTTCACTGGATCATGGTGTTTAGTGAATGAGAAGGTTCTCTACAAATCTCGACGGCGTCCAAAATGGATTGTTTCCGAGTAGCTCGTGACTCGCCCAAATCAATCGGCGGACTGGCGCGGCATTACCATGCCAATTCCCCGCCACCTCCGAATTGTGACCGCGTTGAGGCTTCGAGATTCATTTATTGCTTTCTCTTTTTGCGGATAACTGGAAAGGCATGATTGTCTTGATTATCAACAATAGCGCCCCACATCAGCGTGAGAATACCGTCCTTATCACGAGACACACCTTTGGGTAGTACTTTTTGTTTAGTGGTCTTTGAACGCATCCGGGAGCACACCGGATGACCCAAACTGACAATAGTGAACTGGTATGTGAAATTTGTCCCGTAGCAGGTTCAGGTATGCGGATGCCTTCTCATCGGCCGGGCCGGGAGCAACTATGAAAAGCTCAGCATCCACGGTTTGTGTCGGACTTTGCGAGTCCGAGCGAAAATATGCGTACTCAAGAATCTGACCTAACGCTTCGCGAATCGCGTGTTTCGCAACCGGATAAGTCTTGATTTCTATCAGCATCCTTTTCTTTCCGTTGCTCACGGTAATGTCAACCCAGCCAAATTCGCGAACGACATTGTCGTTGCCAAACTGCTCCTGAAGCAATTTCATGAGTTCGGCCTGAAGCACAGGATGGTATGGGTCGACTGTGCCGCCCTGCGAAACTGAGCGGGTGTACGCCCGCGGCGTAGGGATTGTTGTGCTCCCCTGGCGCGTACGGACGATCCACTGCTTATCCACGTCGGATCGGTTGGCAGGCACGAGCTTATACATTTTCAACGTGGCGATTCTATCTGTGGGCTTAGCAACTGGGAACGGTTCATCGTACTGGATAGCATCCGTAGGTCGAAACCGAATATTGAACATTCCGTACGACCATTCGTCCTTCTTTCCGTTCACGCGAGCGACATCATCCTCCATGAGCTTGAGCCAGCCTGCTTCCTTGTAATGCTCAAAAGCTTCCTTTTTCTGGCCATCCGTCAGCACCTGGCAATTCTTTATCTCACCGACTTGGACACGAAGTTTGGCTGGATTGATTGTCCATAGCAGGACGTCGATGGTCTTTCCGCTCATCTTTCGGTAGGAGTCACTTACTGGTTGCAAGAAAGCGTAATGGTAGCCTTGGAATTTCGATATGTTAAACAACCATTCTTCATGACCAAACCCATCCCTCCCCGCGTTGCTTTTCTCTTTGAGCCCTCCTATATCACCGGACGGGAACCTCCAGCCCTTCGAATTCCAGCAGATTCGCGCATAATACTGTTCCATCACGCTAAAGCCTCCATCAGCAAGACAAGCCTTTTTCAGTCTTGATTCGCTCGAATTGTACCGTTCGGAGGCCGTCTCCTGGTAGCGTCTCGTTTCTATCAATGTCGATGGATCATGGCGTTTCTGCACTTGTGCTGATTTATCTTGGAATTGTCGTTATCCCATTGAAATAATGGCATTTACCAGGATCCCTGCAACCTGATGAGTCCAAACGCGATTTCATCGATGAAACATCGACGGCTCATACGCATGCCAACGTCACATTAAGTAAAAAATCTTCTTGCGCCGCCGATTGTCGTGTGGGACACTTCGCCCCATATTCATCGTAGGGGGAGGACGATGGGTCCAACCGTGCCCCTGCAACTCGAAAAGCTCTCAGCTGAAGAGCTGCTCCAGCACTACTGCGAAGCGCTCGAGGAGACATACATCCTTGCGCTTTGGGAGCGGGATATGGATCGCAAGAACCGTAAGGGTCTGTACTGGGCGCTCAGGGGGAAAGTGCGAGCTAGCGGCTGTCCCCGGGGTTGCAACCCGGATTGGCTTTTTTTGGGCAGTCAGACGCGGGCTTTCTTCCGGTTCAAAAGAAACATTGGGAAGTTTGTCGGACGGCTGGACACGCCTAGCTTTGCGGCTTACAAAAAGCAGCTCGTGCTGGGTTCGATCATCGATGAGTACCGGTTCCTCACTGGCCAGAGCAGGAAGATATGGGTGCAGATCGACGAGAAGTTCGATGTCGTGGACGACATGGGCAACATCGTGCGCACCGATCGCGCCGAACAGCTCGAATTAATGGAGGAACTCGATCGCGCGCGCCTGGAAGATGAACAGGGCACCGCCGCCGAGGAAGATGGCGCGGAATGGGAAGAGATACAAACCCAGCCGACGGAGGAGCCAGACGACCTTTCTACGGAAGAAATCGTTCTCGATCAGCATCAAGAAGTCGACGAAGCCGAGCTGGATACTGTAGAGACGCCAGTACCGGGAAAGCCTTTCCGCTCCAAGCGCAAAGAGCGGCTCTTCCGCGCTTTAGCCCAGCCCCTGCCGCGTGCGGACGCAGCATTGAGCGCCAAAGAACGGAAGCTGATCGTCAAGCTTCTCCTTATTGATCACCTCACGAGTCCGGCCAAAGCCGATAGCTCTGATGTGCTTGTGCGCTGTTATTTCCGAGATTGGACGGTCGCCGCCATCGCCATCTTGAAATTCGGCCATCCACCAGATGTAACGGTGAGAAACCGACACGAAAAGCGAGTTCGGGACACGATCACGCACGACTTGCTGTCCATGCGCAAAACGTTGAAGACTAAATTCAGGATCACTACATTGAGGCAGGTATAACGGCCATGCACCCACATGAGAGTTTGATCCGCACGCACGTTGAAGGCGAGGGGTCAGAACGCGAACGGCAGGAGGTCGACGAGCACCTCAAGGGTTGCAGCGACTGCCGGGAGTTCCTTAGTTTTGCGCAAGACTTCTCGGAGACCGCTAAGGATCTGGCCGGGGACGAGATCGCCGCGGACGAACCCCATGCGTCAAAGAGCGTGATCATCGCCTACGAGGAGGGGAAGCTGGATGCAGAAACAGCGCTCCACCTCCGCAGCCACATGCTCTTCTGCGACCAATGCGCCGAAGCATATTATTTGCTCAAGCGCATGCACGCGCCGAGTTGGACTGAGGTCGTCATTGGCGTTATCCAGAGAACAAAAGATACTCTGCTTGAGGCGCTTGAAATCACCGGCATGGGTGAACTCATTCCGGTGCCTGCCACGGTTACTCGAGGTGCTGGCGAAGAGCTCGAAGCGGGAGAGTCGAGGATTGAAATCGCTCAACACGTCACCGATTCGGACGAAGAAGCCGATGTTCTCCTTTCCATCGAACCTGCCGAGTCGGCGGGCAGTGTTCGTATTCGCATAGATATGGAGCCGCCGCAATCTGCCTGGCGGGCGAAATTCTTGAGTCCCTCTGATGAGGAAATAGCTTCGATTCCGCTCTCACGGCAATCACAGTTGCTGCACTCCGGCGTCACTCCGGCAAGGTTCACGGTGCAGGTCGTCCACAACGAGCAAGTGCTTGCAGAATATCGAGTGAGGATCCAGGCCTCGGAGTAAATCTCCATGACGGTGCAGACTCGCTTGCACCCGGCAAAGGGTGCTCTTCACACGCTCATTGTCGATGTGGAAGAGCACGACCTCCGCTACCAGTACATGTATCGGGAGGGAGAAACCGTTCCGCCGCTTGCCACATTCCAAAAATCTGTGGACATGGCAGAAATCCAAACGCTCACAAATAATCTGTCGAGGGCCCTTGCGTGCTCTCCATCGGATGAGGCGGATCTGAGACTGTGGGGCGGGAAAATCTTTGACCGAATCATACCTCAGCAGTTGAGCGATACGTTCAGGCAAGATGCGCGCTCGTCCTACCTAGTCCTGTACCTTGATCCGGCCTTTTCCTGGATCCCCTGGGAGCTCCTTTGGGATGGCGAAGAGTTTCTCTGTCGCCGTTTCCGGCTCTCTCGACTTTTGCAAAAGTCCGGTCCTGAGTTGCGAGCGGCAGAAGAACGGCTCAAAGAGGCGCGATCAGGCCGCGGCGCGCTGCTTGTGTGGGGTGATGTTTCGGGCCTGGACGCAAATGACGAGAAAGCTGCTGTCGAAGAGAATCTTAAATTGATCTATGGCACCAATCTCTGGTTTTATACTGCTCGGAGTGCATCCGACATCCTGGAAGAGCTGAAGAAGGATTATGAAATCTGTCACTTTGTCGGACACGGCGAATTTCACGCCGGCGTTGCCGATAAGACCGGGTGGAGATTTGCGGACGGCAGCGTCTTAAGCTGCCATGACATCGAAGCTGTCTCTTCCCGATCAACATTTCCCCTCCTCATTTTCGCAAACTCATGCGATTCCGCTCGCCCCGCCATTCCCGATACCCACGCTTATATAACTACCCTTTATCGTTCGTTCCTAAAACAGGGGGTACCGCAGTACATCGGCACTGCCGGGCGCATCCCGGACGATCTTAGTAAAGAGTTTGCACTGTGCTTCTATCGGATGCTCGCATCGGGAGGAAGCGTGGGCGAGGCGCTTGGTGAGGCGCGCAGGCTGTTCTCCGGGAAAACTCATATTCCTATCTGGGCCTACTACATTCACTACGGTGATCCGACCTACCGGTTTGTGCAAAAAGTGCGGGAACTTCCGACCGCGCACATGTCTTCGGTATTGCAGGACATTCTGGAATATGAGCAAACTCCTTTGCGCTCGGAGTCGTTCGTGGACCGCGAAAAGGAAATCCTCGATGCAGGGGAGTATATAAAACGGCTCGGCCAGGATCAGTCCACAGTCCTTTTCATTTCCGGAGAAGCTGGCGTTGGGAAGAGCGCCTTTCTGCGGCGGGTATGTGCAGAAGCGTTGCAGCAAGTGAGCGATCTTGCGATCGCCGTCGGAACGTGTAATCTGCAATTCGGCCTTTCCGATCCGTACTTACCGTTCAAAGAAATCGTGCGTTCTCTGATCCGGGATACGACTCGGCTCCCGCTACCGCAGGGCGAAGCACGAACCGTAGGGGAACTCACGCTGACCGAGCTTCTGTTGTCCTTCCCCCAGCTGATCCCGGTGTTTCGACCGGATGTGATCCTAGGTAGCCAGCGCTGGGAGAAGGTCCTCGAGCGGCTCCGTCTGAGTAATCGCGTTCAAGACGAATCTCTCACCGGCCTCGATCAAACAGTCATTTTCGATCAGGTGAGCCGCCTTTTGCGGCGTATCTCAGGAGCAGTCAGGCTCATTCTAGCCGTCGATAGCCTCCATTGGGCAGATGACTCCTCAGTGGCGCTGTTTTTCCATATTGGGCGCACGTTAGAGAATTCACGGGTTTTGCTCATTGGCAGTTATCGACCGGATCTGCTACGAAAAGCGAAGACCGGAACGGAACATCCGTTAAAACGTGCACTGAACGAATTAAGGAGATATGGTGCCCATACGATTTCGCTGGATCTTTCTACCGCAAAAGCCAGTGAATTTAAACGAATCCAGGTATTCGTCACAGCGTATCTGGCACATGCACTTCCGGGACATCATCTGCCTCTCTCATTTCTGAAAAAGCTCGCGGAACATACCGGCGGAAACGCCTTATTTCTCACGGAACTCGTCAAATACGCGTGCGAAAAGGATCAGATCGTCCGGAGGAACAATCATTGGGAACTGGCGACAGAAGTAGAGCATTTTGAGCTGCCCGAGTCTGTAGGGGGAATTATCGAGGAGCGAATTGAACAGTTGAGCGAGGAGCTCCGGGAAACACTCACCTTTGCCAGCATTGAAGGAGAGGACTTCACCGCAGAGGTTCTGGCGCGACTCCAGAATCTGGACGAAGACAAAGTGCTCAACCGTCTTCTTGAAGAGCTCCACCGCATTCATCAGCTCGTCGATGAGAAGGTAGAGCAGGAAAGCGGCTCCGACAAAGTTCTCTCGTTCTTCCACTTTCGAAGCATGCTCGTGCAGCAGCATATCTATCAAGAACTGGGAGCGGTTCAGCGTCGTCGCTTACACAAGAAGGTGGGAGAGTTCCTTGAGGAGCTCTACGGCGATAAGTGGGCGGATGTGGCAGGCCAGCTTGCCGCACACTTTCGCATAGCGCGCGAATGGAAGAAAGCTCTGCTATACGCCATTGAGGCTGCCAGATATTCAAAGAGGATCTATGCAAACCACGAAGCGATACGCAATTACCGAGTTGCGCTGGAACTCTGGGAACTCGCACCGGACAAAGATCTCGATGCTAAATTAAACCTGCTTCAGGAAGTAGGTGAGGTGTATAAAAACACTGCGAACTTAGAGGAGGCGCTCACTACGTATGGCCAGATTCTCGAGTTGGCCGGAACCAATGATCGTCGCAATGTACGTGCGGCTGGCCTAAATGGTTTAGGAGATGTACATCGATACCGCGGCGATTATCAGCAGGCTCTGCCGTACTACGTTGAATGCGAGCTCATCGCCCAGGAATTAAGCGATGAAAGCATGCTCATTGAGGTCTGGACTGACCTCACCGATCTCTATTACCGACTTTGGATGGACTCTCTGGCAAAGGGCGCTGCGGAAGCCGCTGCGTACCGTGCGAAGTCCGAGGAATATGGCTTGAGGGTTACTGAGAATGCGGAGCGTCTCCATGCCTTGGAAAATCTGCGACGAGCATACCTCACATTAGGAAATTTAAAGCTCCACGACAAGCTTTATGATGAAGCGGAGTCGCATTATCAAAAGGCTACAGAACTGGCCGAACGCCATAATTTACCTTTGAAATCTCTCAACAATCTCGGGGAGATCCGACGCTTGCGAGGCCAGTATGATGAAGCACTTCGCTACTACACCCGGTGTGCAGAGTGGGCAACAAAGACCGGTGCCGTAAGGCATGAAATCATTACTTGTAATAACATCGGCCTGGTGCATTTGTCGAAGCAGGATTTTGAACAAGCACGAGACTTTTTTGACCAAGCGCTCGAGCTGAATAGGCCATTGCGAAAGCGTTTCTCGGCGGTGTTATCTTTGACGGGAAAAGGACTTACGTTCGAGTTACAAGGTGCAACAACTCTCGCACTGGATCTCTATCGTGAAGCATTGAAGCTTGCGGAGTTGCCGGCTGCCTCGACGATCGGTGATATCTACGGTGCGATCGGGAAACTCCTTCACGCCTATCACGAGTATGAAATTGCCGGCTATTTTCTCACCAAGTATGCCGAGTACGTACCCGCCGCAAAACCCGACATTCAAGGCATTCTCGCCGACACTCAAGCACTCCAGACAAGAGTGTCGTAGGAGATGCTCACCTTTACTCTCCGGCAAGGATCCAATCAATAGTGCGTCTGGAAAATCGCTTTAATTTCAGCAGGATCTCCGGAGTGGGGGCGCTTTTACCCCGCTCGTACTTCGAGAGCTGGGTTTGGCTGATTCCCAGGATCTCCGAGAATTCAGTCTGCTTCAGGTCAAAGCCGCGGATCTCCCGGACCCGGCGCCCGATCGCCTTCAAATCCAGCCGCACGTCTGCTTGATGTTTAGTCTTCAAAGTACTACCATATTCCTATTAAGACTACTACCCGCCTTGCCGGGCCTATTTGTATATACCCCGCGGCGGGCCTAGTCCGCAATTGCCGGAGTAGGAACGGGGCAAGAGGCAGCGTCTGAAATAAAGAGCAGAGGAGGTCTTCGATGGTCCGGTTGGACGACGATGAGTTGAATATAAACCCTGAGGTTGCAGCAGCCCTCAGATATCCGCGACAGGGGAACGCGCGAGGGCTCCGCAACGCACGGGCCGAGGCGCAACCACGGCACGCCCATGACCAGGGAAATGGCTTTCCTGCCGGCCTCTTCGGAGCATTTGGCGTTGCACTTTTGCTTCTCCTCATCATCTGCGCAGTATTCGGCATAACAGGATACGTCTCTCAAGCTGGATCTACCGTCAAGGCGGATTCTCGCCCGCAGACGAGCGCGCAGTCCCGCGAATGGCAGAGCGCCGCCGAAGAGCACCCCGCCGAGCAGCCTCAAGCTCCACCAGCGATCGAAACGACAAATCCGGAAATCGATTCTGAACAAACAATGCAGCCTCCGCCGGAACCTGAGTCCGTGCCAAACGGCGTTGAAGTCGCCTCGTCATCGGACCCTTCTTCCGCTGAACCAGAAAAGCCAGAAATTACGGTCGCGGAGACGATCCAAAAGGAACCGGTGGTTATTTCGCAACCCTCTGAATCGGAACAACAGGAAAAGAAAGTCGAACTGCTAAAGACGAAGCGGTACGGGGAAAGGGGGGCTTCGGCCCCTCCTTTTTCGAACTGGAGATGGGTTTGCGTATCACGCAACGGTCTACGCTGCGCCCTCCGGGATGTGAATGGAAAATATGTGCAGAACTTCTTCTGGAATGGAGGCTCCGTCCAGGCGAGTGCCATATCCACTGCGGCGTTATTCCCGCGAGCCTTGGTATGGAGATGCACCAAGATGCCTGGAATTCTGTATTGCAGCATTCTCGACGGCCGGGGAACGAATCGGCAGGGGTGCTCGTATGACGGCAGATCGCTGATGTGCGCACATTGAACGCGTCGGAACGGTGCTAAGCCGCTATTCGCAAAATTAATTCCGCTCATTCGTGGGATTCCATGAATTCGCAGCGTCGTAGATCTCTAGAAGCCCTTCGGGAAGTATCCCGAGGAACACCGTCAACCCCAAAACAGAAAAGGAGAATGGCCCAATGAGCATTGTTCAACGCAACAACGGCGAAGTTGCCGCAGACAGGCAGCCGGAAGCACCGCCGGTCCAAAAGCAAGGCGAGGAGGAGGCAGCCGTATCAAATAAGGATGCGACGTCCGACAACGATCGTCCCATCAGGATGCCGATACTACGCTGGTGGTAAGTAACAAGCCTGGGTAAACCGCAGCGGTGGTCGGATTCCATGAATTCGCAGCGTCGTAGATCTCTAGAAGCCCCTCGGGAAGTATGCCGAGGAACACCATCAACCACGGGGCGGGTCTTTCACCCGCCCTTTAACAAAAAAGGAGAATGGCCATGAGCCTGTTTCAACGCAGTGAGCAAGGCCGCGAAGAGCGGCAGCCGGAAGTTCCCCGGGTCCAGATCCAGGGCGATGAAGCAGTCATTCCTCGCTCGGACGAGGCCCCCGGCGGGGACGTCACAAAGCTCTCCCCCAAGGTCTGGGGGTGAGCTCCGTTTGGGAAGGGGGAGTGATGCGCAGACCATTGTCGAATCGCCCCCCCATCCTCCGCCGGTCAAGTGCTTGCGGTGGCAAGAACACGCGGGTCCTGTCGTTCACGGATCTACGTCGAAATCCCAACCGCGAGTTTGCCAAAAACAACAACCGCATGCGGGGCGAAGCCTGAAGCTCCTTCGTCCTGCATGTTTTTACAAAAATCTGAATAAGGAAGGTGATGCGAAATGCTCGATCCCCGGAGATGGGCGGTGGAACGCGAGATCATGCGACAGCGTTTTCCCTGGATTTCGCCGTTTGAGACGGCGAACGGCTACATCGGTTTCTTCGGACACTTGCGCGGTCCAAAGTCCGGCAGGCTCTACGAGGTGCTGCTTAAGATTCCCGCGCGGCTCTACCCCGAGACCGAGCCTCCCCTGTACCTCGACCCGCACATTGGCGCTAACTGGCGGCAGGACGCAATCAACCACGATCCGCGGGGCAGGCTTTGCTACGACCGTCCCGGACAGAGTGCATGGAACGCGGCGCGGAGCACGTTTGCCAACTGCATCATGGTTGCCCTCGATTACCTCGCGGTCAATGGCGCATGAGAAGAACCAGTCTCTTGCTTCGCGTAAAGAGTCGGATCGTATCCAGTTCACCCGTCAGATATCCCGTGAACAGGTACACGCAGCAGGGGGCGGAGCTTTTCAATTCAATTCTTGGAGGATTTCGACCGATGAAGAAGACCCTGTTTTTGCAGGACGGCATCTATGCCGAGATCGTGCGCCTTGCCGGCGAGTTCAAGGGGCTGGAATTTGCCATTACCCTCTTCGGCTCCATCCGCAACGAGCGCTTTGAAGTGACTCACTTTGCCCCGCCCGGCAGCGCCTCTGAACACGCGCATGGCCGCTGCACCAATGACCATGAATTCGAGTCCGACTTCTTCAGTCGGCTGCGGAAAGAGGTGCCTAGCATCCAGTACCTCGGGGATCTGCACGCGCACCCCCCGAGCTACCCCAGGCTCTCCGGGACGGATTACGCGACGGTGAGGCGCGTCCTCTTCGGGACGGACGACACGCTGCACCCCGAGGAGTACGTCGCAGGCATCATCCTGCCCTTGCGTAGAGCAGGCGAGCCCGGTGTTGCCATCGTCCCCACATATTTTTCAAAACAGAACCCTCGCGGTTCGGAAATGGAGTTGGAATATGTCCATGCCAGTGTTTGCACGAAACCCGAAAGAGCACGCCGTCTTTTCCTCGCTGCATATAGTCGCGGTCGGCGGGGGATCGATCGGCGGCACGATCATCGATATCTTGGCGCGTACTGGCGTCGGCTCACTCACGCTGATTGACCCCGAGGACTTTGCCGAAGAGAACGTCGGTCGGCACATCCTAACAAGTGACTCGGTGGGGAAGCCGAAGGTCGAAGAGTTGGCCCGCCATGTGGCCCGTATCAATCCCGACTGCCGGGTCACAGCACTCAAAGAGAGATTCGACGCCTCGCTTCTTACAAGCCGTCCGGACCTCATCATCTCGACAGCCGACAGTTTCCAGGCCGCCTCCTTGGTGAACAGCTATGCATTGTGCGAGAACATTCCTGCGGTGTTCGGCGGCGTGTGGGGTGAAGCCTCGGTTGCGGAAATACTGTACGTGCTGCCCGGGAAAACCCCGTGCTACGAGTGCTATGGGGCATTCCGCCGGAACGTGGAGATCCCGCCCGATGCCAGGCGCTACACCGATCCCAATTACGACGAGACTCGGATTCCCGGTCAGGCGGGACTCTGGGCCAACATTCTAATGGTCGCGGGCCTGCAGTTCCAAGTCATCCTGGGTCTGGTGGGACTCCGGGATACGCTGAAGTACCCCGGTACGGTGTGGCTCATGAATATCTCCGATCCTCACTGCCCATTCCAGCCTCTCGCGCTCACTGTGGGCGAGGTGAAAAAGGGCTGCGCCGTCTGCGATCAAGAGTGTCTCGAGGCACTTCTCCGAGAGAACCTCGGGGACAGCGAGAGCTCTCAGCCTTCCAAGTTCGATCCTGGAGAAAAGATGTTTGAGGATACCGAGGAGTCGAGAAGATCTTTGGCGGAGATGGCCGAGAAGGGGATCTTCGTGTAAGGGTCGTAGGGGTAGCCGTTTGGCGGCCAAGCAAGAAGTGGCAAGTGAAGCGTGCAAACGCGGTCTACCGCGGAAAACATAAGTTCACGAAGGGTGAGATGCTCGCCAGAGACGAAGTAGAAGCGTACATGTTCGGACGCATGGATGAAAGGTTGGCCGTTGTTGAATTACTCAGTCAATATCTCGAAGACCCACGGCCTGCGAAAGAAGTTTTGGGAGAGATCATTGAAAGAATCTGTGCGCGGGGAACCTAGCATGTGCGCCCGTGCGGAGTTCTGAACTCAGAACCTTCCGTCTGCCTGCACGATTGCCTTCCATCGGTTAAAACCTGCCAAATACCAAGTCGGACCGTCCATGTTCGACTCGTTGTAATCCTCTGAAGGCTGAGGCCGGCGGGACAGGGGACGCGCCGGGTATGGACACACAAGAACCCGAGAACGTCATCTTCGCCTACACCGACGCCGAGGCGTGTGATGACGGCTTTCTCGTCGCAATCCGCCACGGTCCCGTAAACCGGGTCACCCGTGCGGTATTCGACCACTTCACCGCATCAATGGGCAGTTCGCCCGTGACCGGGCCAGTGACGGATGTCAGCCGGCTCATGCGGGCGATCGAGTCGATGCTGAAGCTCGAAGCCGACACAGACGGCTGGCGGACAGGCAGCTACGACGGAAAAACGTTATGGCTTACCCCAAACGAGGTCGGAGGACTCACGCTGATGTTTCCGGAGGATTGGTAAACCAAAACTCACTACGGTCCCTGGAACCGTCCGGCTTCAGCCTTTTGCTCAAACGCTGATGTATGTTCAGTGCGAATCAAGTGAGGTGAACCGTAAATGCAAAGAGAAACCGTATCCGTATTGGTGGAAAATCTCGAGAAGCAGCAGCGGGCGCTCAAAGTGTCGGAAGTGGCAGACCTCTTCCAAGTAAGTCCCATGACGATCTACCGTGCCGCCAAAGAAGGGAGCCTCCCCTCATTCAAGGTGGGAAGCTCCCTCCGTTTTGATCCGAAGGTCGTCATCGCCTGGCTCAAGAAACAAATGTGTCTGCTGAGTCCGGTCTGAAAAGATGACGTGCTCTGAAATTCGAAGATGCCGGTCAGGTAACCGCCACCTTGGGCGATTCTTCTCCGAGCATATCCATTCCCGCGATCACATCAAACGCCGCGTTGACACGTTCCAGCAGATCCTTCCCATGCCCCGCCTTGAGATACCGCATCGTTGAGCCGAGATCCTTGTGTCCTAACCAAACCTGCAGTGTTCGGATATCGGTCCCCGCCCGCAGTTGATTCGTCGCGTACGTTGCCCGGAACTTGTGCAGAAACCAGTCCTTGCAGTGAGGACCGACGCGGCAGTCATTATTCTTCTTGCCGCGACACGTCCGGCAATTAAGCCCCGCGTGCCATGCAATGCGCTTCAAGCGTTCCAGAAAATGGTAACTGACCCGACCGGTTTGGCTCGCGAACACCCACGGACAATCAAGATCAGCCGAAGCTCTTAAGACACGGAGACTTTCGATGAGATGGGTAGGCAGGAGTACTTCCCGCTCTTCCCAGGTTTTTGGAAAGAAACCACATGCAGACTTGGCCGTCACTCGTGCCAACTGTTCCTCGAGGCTTATGTCCCGCCACGTGAGAAACTGCACTTCCTTCTCCCGAAAACCGGATCCCAGAAAAAACTGGAACAGCAGAAAATCATGGGGCTGGCAGGCTGCGAAAAACCGCTTCAGTTGTTCGGGGCTATAGGCCTGGGGAATGCGTTCCACGTAGCGCGGCCAGTCTCCGCGCCGCAAGAGCTTATTACGCCCATGAGTTTTGAGCATCTGCGCAACAACTGTCATTTTGGTCCAGATCGTCCGCGGAGATAATTTTTTCTCCTCTGCCAGAAACTGGCGGAAGTCGAGCAGGGTGCGACGATCGACTTCGGCGAGTCGACGCCTGCCGCAATTCTCTTGAAAGTAGGCGAGTGCCGTTCGGTATTGCTTGAAGGTTTTGGGTGACCGCTGCAAGCGCGTGTCATCCAGAAACTCCGCGCAGGCCTCCTCCACGCTGGGACTCGCCCCACTCCGGTCTTCGGCAACGGCTATGCCGACCGCGCGGGCTCGCTTTGCGGCGACATGCCGTTCCAGCGCCAGTTGGGCGCTCGACGCGTCTTTGCCCAGGCTCAGCCGGTGGCGTCTGCCGCCTTCGCGCCAGTCGAGCGAGTAGTACCCCTCCGGGTGCAGTTCGATGCGACCGCCTACCAGTACCAGGTCTTGTTTGACCCGGCCGGTCTTGCCACGGACCACGGGACAATGCTGCCAACGGTTGGGTCCCCGTTTGATGTATTTGGTGAAGTTATAAGAGGCTATTTTCTCCATGTCGTCTCCTGACTGAAATTGAGATGGGTGGCCATCTCCTCAGTCAACAAGACGGGTGGAATGCGGCGGCTCCGACGGTCCTGGAGCTCTTCGATGGAACTGACCGTGGAACTGATGGGGTCTAAACCCTTCAATCCAAAAGTACTGGCGGAGAGAGTGGGATTCGAACCCACGTTACCCTTTCGAGTAAACACGCTTTC
>OBLU010000671.1_pt1 | contig 31975 bp, 26 predicted proteins | sample 1518681 | NCBI WGS metagenome assembly OBLU01 (sample SAMEA3539304, study PRJEB22396) | soil metagenome | biome: tundra; feature: field; material: soil | place: USA | collected 2010-05 | depth 0.15 m
CGTGAGCCGGCTGGAGTTCGGCTCGGGGGCAGTGGCGATGCGGTACGAGCCGAGACGGTAGCCCCACCCACGGCCATCGGCCCGCCGCTCGGCGCCAGGCATGACCGCGGCCACCGGCTCTCCCCACGCCGGCCACCGGCCTTGATACCCTGAGCCCATGGCCACGACGAAGAAGCGCACGACCACTGCTGCTAAGCCCGTGACCCGGGCTAAAGCCCGGTCGGCGTCGACTGGCGTTGCGTCGAGCCGGACCAAAGCTCGCCGGGACACGACCGTGGCGCCTATCGTCCGCTTCACCCCGAAGCAATGGGCCGTCTACCTCGAACGCGAGGTGCAGCGCGAAGTGGGCATGTCGGTCGCCGAGTTCAGGCGGGCCTTCGCCGCCGGTGAGCTGGACGCCGGGGACATGGATGTCTTCTACGTCACTGGGCTCCTGGGTATCAGCCAGAACGGTCACAAAGCTGTCGCGTAGCGCCGCGGAAGGCGCGGCGCAAAGCCTCGCCCAGCATCTGAACCGTGTCCTGAACCTGACCGTCAGCGACTCGCACCTGTCGGTATCGCCGCTCGCCGGCGACGGCGAGACGTTCCAGCTGGCGCGGCTCGTCGAGCGTCAAAATGTTCCGCTGCAGCTGCGTGGCACCACGGCGCGTCTGTTGGTGCGCCTGGCCGTCGTTGTTGTCGATGGGCGTTGCCGAACGGTCTCCTACGCCTATCGCTTCCAGGCGGACGAGTCGCCGAAGTCCTGGCTGAGACGCTGGGAATATCATCGTGAGCCGCCGGCCGCGGACTATCCCTACTCGCTGGGGCACATGCATGTCCGCGGAACGTCCCCTGACGGAGCGACGATCGACCGCGAGCACATCCCGGCCCCCCAAATGCCGCTGGAGGAGATCATCCGCTACCTGATCGCAGACCGCGGCGTGAAGTCCGAAAAGGAGGACTGGAAACCGATCCTCGAGGAGTCCGAAAAGACCTTCCACAACGCGACGCGGCCCTAGCCGATGAGGTTTTGTCTCTTCTGCTCGGCGCAGGCCAGCGGCGAGGATCTTCCTCCCGAGACGGGCCAGGGCTTCCGCGACTATCTCGACTTCAACGTCGAGGCTGAGGAGCTCGGCTTTCATTCGAGCTTCCTGGTCGAGCATCACTTCACCGGCTGGAACCAGGTCTCCGCCCCGCTGATGCTGCTCACTTGCCTTGCCATGCGCACCACCCGACAACCCGGTACTGCTGGCAGAGCAGGCGGCGACGCTCGATCTGGTCTCCGGCGGCCGGCTCGACTTCGGTGTTGGGAAGGGCTATCGCCACAGCGAGTTCAACGGCTTCCAAGTCCCGCCGGAGGAGGCGGAGGCACGGTTTGAGGAGGCCGTCGCGGTGATCACACGCTCCTGGCTCGAGCGTTCCCGCTTCTCACACTGCCGCCGGTTCTGGAGCTTCGAGGACATCGTGGTCGAGCCGCCGCCGGCACAACAATCGCACCCGCCGTTCTGGATGGCCGCCGGGAGCCCGGTATCGATCCGCAAAGCGGCCGCGCGCGGCTTCAACTTCATGCTCGACCAGTACGCGTCCCCCGAGCAGATCGGCGAGCGTATGACGCTCTACCGCGCCGAACGTGAAGCGCACGGGCGACCGTTCGATCCGATGGGCGTCGCGGTGGCACGCCAGCTGTACGTCGCGAGCGATCGGGCGGACGCCGACGCCGCTCTCGCTCGGCAAGCCAAGTACACCCAGCGCACGGTGGGCATGTCCCGCTCGCCCGCACGCAAGGGCGGCTCGAATGTGCTCGCCTATGCAGGCAAGAGCGGCGGCACCGAGGAGCAGGCGCTCTATGGAACGCCTGAGGAAATCTGCGCCAAGCTGGCGACGTTGAATGATGCCGGCGCTCGCTATGTCCTGCTCACGGTGCTGGGCGGCAAAGAGCAGCTGCGGCGGTTCGCACAGGAGGTCATGCCAGCGTTCTCCGCGACAGAAGACGGCGAGGGCAACACCAGGTAATCCTGAGCACACCAGGCACCGCGACGTCAACAGCGGTCCCACGAGGTTCAGAAGGGACATGACCTCTGCCAGCTGCTGCGTCCGCAGCAGTCCGGCACCCGCCATGAGGGCGCACGGGTCGAGTTCGCCCACGAGGGGGCGTCGCTCAACGATTGCACCTGAGGATCGAGCTCGACCGAAACACGCTCCAGGTACGAATGAAGGCGCTCGTATCAAGCGCCTTCACCGAGGCCGCCGACCTCCACGAGCTTCCTGCCGGCGGTCTCTCCGGGGAAGCTGAGCGAAATGAGCCAACGGGCAGCGTCCTGGCGGCTCCATCGACGCGCGCGTATCGAGGCGTAGGCTTCGGCATGTAGATGGCCGGAGCACACGAAGAGCCCGAGCAGTCCTCGCCCAACCCCGATTCGGCGGACATCGTTGCCGAACGCATGTTTGAAGCGCTGATTGATACGCAGGTGCTCAGGCAGAAACACGCGGTGCGCATCATCCTGAAAGAGTTCGGCGACGCCTTCCTCTACAAGAACGCACGAAATCATTGGGCGATCGATGCCAGCGTCCTCAGCGCCTTCGCGGACCTAACCGGCGACAGCGTCGTGTGGGAGAAAAGCAAACAGAGATGGCGCCGTCGGCGACCCGGCGATAAGCCTGGGCGACAACAGCGCTGACGCTCGGCGGCCCTGTTGATCGTCCTGCCAGGCGTGCTCTCGCCGCATCTAGCGGCGATCCGGTGCGAGCGTGGGCCTTTATCTAGCACCGGCGCTCTGGTCGGCGTCAGAACGGAATGCCATCGTCGTCTGGCTGTGGGCGGCTGTAGGGCAAATTGGCGAACAGCTCTTCCAGCGCGACATCGGACGCCTTCCACTCGATGTTCGCGGTGCGCAGATTATGCTCGTGATCGCGGGCGTTCCAAACGTCGTTCATGAGCTGCTGGGTCCATGCCTCAGCCGGGATCTTCTTCAAGAAACCGAAGTTCTCACGCGCCGCGTCCCAAGAGTGGGTCTCTGCCCAACGTGAGACGAGCGCGCGAGCCATCGCGTTGCGACTCTGCGGTTTTCGCGCGAGCAGCTCAAAGATGCTCAGCGCGACGTCGGACACCGGCTTGCCAGTGACGGACAGCGCCTGGTACCGGCCGAGGAATCCGTACGGCGTCGCGCCGTATTCCATCGGGATCACCAGCTTGTCGCGGGCCATGCAGAAGCCGACCTCCTGATCGCACCACACGCTCGGCGCGAACTCGGGCGTGAGCAACGCTGCACAGGCGTCGCAGCTTTTCAGTGCCGCCAGGATCACGTTCTCCCACTCCTCAGTCGCTTCGATTGCGGCGTGGGCAACGAACACGTCGATCGACCGCGTTGCCAGCGCATCCCGAATCTCAGCGGCCTTGACGGCGTGCTCATGGTGGTGGCTGAGGAAGAGCCGCAGGCCCTTCCCGGCCCAAGGATTGGACGGATCGTCGAACGCGAGCGGTTGCGGCGTCGCAGCCGGTGCGGCGGTCGGATGCAGATAGCTGTCGAGCTGCAACAGCCGCGTTTCAGGCTCATCCTTGATCATCGCGAGCACGTATTCGGTTTTGTGCCCGGACCAGGTATCGAGTGTGGGGAAGCCGAACTCCTCAAGCGTCAGGTCAATATCCCGCCACTCCTGGTTGGCTAGCGTCTCGATGATGCGCTTCTTGAGGTCGATTCGTTCGCCTGGACTCAATGCCATTCGGCGAGCTTAGTCGCGTGCAATCCTCAGCGCAGGCCAGTTGACAACAATTGATCGCTTTGCCCAGGGGTTGCAGGTCCCCCAGCGGCCCGCGTGAGCCAGGATCTCGTCCCGCGCTAGTACCCCCGGGTACTCGTGCGGCAGGCTAGCGCGAGGGCCCCCACCCAGCCGATGAGGGTCCAACCGAGAAACGCATTGATCACCACGACGCTTCCCTTGTCGGTGACCTGTCGCTTGTAGGCCACAATCGTGACTGGGAAGAGGGTCTATGTGGCCCCTGGATACGGAACACGTCTCGAGGCAGAGTTCCCTGACCTTGCGGCCAAGGTCGCCGAGCTATAGCGAGGATGGGCCTAGTCGTCGTCCTGTTTCCTCCTCATTTCAGGCCGACCGGTGTCCGGCGGCGGCTTTTTGGCTTTCTCTCGAGCCGCCTTCTCAGTCTCCCGCTCAAGCTGCTTCCGCCGAACTTCCGCCTCTCGCAGATGCTTCTCTTGTTGCCGTCGTTGCTCGTCGTCAGTCATCCCTAACTCTTCCCCACTTTTTTGGTCCCGGTCTTTTCTCTTGTTTCTTCCTTGCCGGTGTTCGGCGGCGGCTTTTTGTCGCTGCCGGTCTTGATTTTTTTATCGGTCACCATTACCCCTGTCAGTTGAGGTCAATCAGCCACAATACGATGCTCGCGCCCAGCGCGAGTGAAGCGCCCTGAAATGCTAGGAACATACAGCGAAGTTTCTTGTTGTTATCGTTGCGGTACTCTTCGGTCTTGATGGCGAGTCCTTCTCTTGTGTCGTCCAGACTTCGATCTTCCTCTATATAGCCCTTTAGACTTAGGTGCACATTGTGGGTAAAAATCCAACCACCCGTAGGAATGAGGACGTACAGGCACAACCCAAGGTTCACGCCAAATGCGCCTATGGCGAACCACCCAAGGGTCGTGAAGCCTTCGTGCTTTGAGATATCAGACGAGCCGAGCAGCGCCACAGCCACCGACGCTGCCGCGAGCAGCACCCCGGTCCGGCTTCTGAGCTCGTCAAGGACAGAGCTTTGGAGCGACCAGCCGCGCACCGCTTCTTCCAGGACCACTCGTTGTGGGCTTGCTTTGGCAGTGGTCACACCAAGGCGCGAATCTCCTCGAACCTGGCCAGCACATCGGCAAACGACGGATAGTCGCCTCCTGAGAAGAGCAGGTTGCATTGCGTCGCGTACTCGGCGGCGAGCTGGTCTCGCAACTCGCCATCCGGGAAAAGCGCCGGGCTCTCGGCGAATGACAGCTCCGGTGGCGGCCGGTAGCTCTTCGGAAAGAACTTGCGGCTCTTCTCGTCGTAGTCCCGTCGGATATCTCCGTACTCGGGCGAGGAAAGCATCGCTCGAACCTCTTGCTCGCCGGCCAGCACGAACAGGTCGGGGTAGTGGCGGGCATCTCGACCAAGCGGATGACCCTCCTCTTGCAGGCGGACGACCTTGCCGTGGAGAGCCGTGTAATGAGACCCCATCCCTTGGACAGGCTGGTTCCTCCCTTGAACATCGCCCGATCGCCGAGCCGATCCGCGATAACTCGCAGGATCTCGGTGACGTAGTAGTCCTTCTCGACGAACTGCTCGCTGACGCTGAAGTGCTCCGCGGCTCGGAGCGTCGCCTGTTCGAATTCGTCGTGCTCGAAGAGCCTCACCGGGCCTGCCACTCCGTGGCGTGGCGCAGGGCATCCAAGATCCCGAAGTCGAACCGGGTCAAGGGGTTGAGCGTCCCTCGCAACCGATCGAGCAGCACCGGCGGCATGTTCACCTCCTGGCCAAGCGCCCCCAGCATCGCCCGTACGCGTGGAGGCTCGGCCATCGCGGCCGTCACCAGCCGCCTGTAGCGTTCCTCGTCTGAGAGCGCCTGCCGCAAGCGCCGAATCGTCTCCTCGGGTGACAGATCGCTCGAACGCGCCCGCTCTCGGAGCATCTCAAGGATCGCGCCCTCCTCTGGCGACAACGTGGCGCGCACTGCCGGACGTCCGGTGTGGATCACCGCACCCCGCAATGCGCTTGGCGGCCCTGGAGCTGGAGTGGCGTACTCGGGTCGCTTTGGATTCTGCGTCGTGAGACCGAGCGCGTTTGCCGCACTCAGACCGGCGGGATGAAGCGGCGCGTTCAGGGTCTGCGCCGCCGCTGCGCTCGCGCCAGGGATGCTCGGTCCGAATGACGTCGGCGCCGGGCGGTAATACACGCCCTTGCTCGTGCGCTGAAGCTCGCCCTCGCGCGCCAGACGGGACAGCGTCGTGGCCACCGCCGACGGGGGAAGGCCGCGAAAGTCAGAGTGCTTCCAGTAGCGAGCCCCGCCTCGCCGGACGCGGTCACCGACCACTCTGGCCGCACTCGCCCGAGGCTTCTGGTTTGGGTCTGGACTCGGTCTGGCCATGCTCTGTAGGGTAGCCGTCGACCCCGCATCTGTCAAGTTTTTTTGGTATAAAACTTAGCACTACTAGGGTCTGCCGATGTCGCCTGAGCGCGGCAGCTTGGACCCGACCGCGCCAAGTTTGCTCGCGTCCGGCCCGGAAAGACGGGCGATCGCTTGGTGGGCGACGCTCCGACCGCGAGTCCCAAGCCGGGTCAGACCCAGCCCAGCCGGAGGACCCCTACATCATGAGAGTCCCAAGCTCGGCGTATTTTGGGGGGATGGCATCTCTACCACATCGCATCACGTGATCTGAGATAGGACCTCACGTTATGCGTGATACACGACGGGTGGGTAGCGCCACCTTGTTTCCGACTGACTACCCGGTTTCCGCTGCGGAGATGATCGGGCGCGAGGACGACGTCGACCGGGTCGCGATGGCACTGCTGGGCGGGGCCAATGTCGTCCTGGCGGGACCGCGGCGCACCGGCAAGACGACTGTCGCTGATGCCGCAATCGCGATCTGTGCCCGGGAGGGCGCCTATGTCGCCACGGTTGACCTGTTCCAGGCATCCGACGCGGCGACGCTCGCCTGGCGCTCGACCACACCACGATTACCGACGACGCACTGGCACGCCTGATCGAGCTTGGTGAGGGCCACCCTCGCGCCACCATGCTCTTCGCGCAGCAGGCGCATCTGGCGAGCATCGAGGAGCTGCGCCACACGATCGACAACGCGATGGTCGTACAGGCGCTCGATCGGGCTCTTGGTGCCGAGCACCTGCGCCACGAGCAGCAACTGGAACGCATCCGCTCAAGCGGACGTTACGGCGCACGGTGGTGTTCTGAGACAATCCTCTGCAGCGCTCAGACACATTATCTTGAGACAGGTACGATTTCACGGGATGGGACGCACTTCTGCACAGACGTTCGCGCCCTCCGCCGGGAAGGCCGTCTTGGGCCTGCTGGTCGAGCAGCCCGGGAACTGCTACCAGTTGGAACGGCGTCTGGAGGGGCGGCTCGGCTCGGCGCAGTTTTCGCACGGGACCACCTATCACGCGGTGAAACGCCTCGCCCAGAAAGGCCTGATTCGCGCTGTCGAGAGGGATCGGTCGACCCTGCCCGCACGCGCTCAGGCCGGGTCCCCGCGGGCGACGGCCTACGAGGTGACGGCGGAGGGGATCGAGCACTTCGAGGGTTGGTTGCGCGCCTCGACCTCGATGCCGCCCGTGCGTGAGGAGCTGCTCGCGAAGATCATGTTCTGCGGGCCCGCGGACCTGCCGCGGATGGTCGAGATCGTCCGCGAGGCTGAGCTTGCTTGCATGGCTCAACTCGAGGATCTCAACGAGCGGATGCGTCGAGGGCGGCGGCTCGGTGGTGAGGAGTGGAGAGCCCGGATGAGCATGATCGTCACATCCGGGGATGCGGCGTGGTGGGACGCGAGGATCAGGTGGCTGCAGGCGCTGCGCCAGTATCTGCAGAGAGAGGTGCAGCGCTGCGAGGCGGAGCGGGGCCCGACCTCCTCGCTTCGCCGGGTGTGACGATGTCCGTGCTGTCTTTGACTGGGGTTTGCTTGAGCTTTCCGCGCGGGCGGCGGCATCTGGTTCGAGTGCTGGCGGATGTGTCGCTGCGGGTCGATGCGGGGGAGGTCGTTGCGGTGCTGGCGCAGCGTGCGCAGGGCAAGACCTCTCTGCTGCGGGTCGCGGCCGGGATGCGGCAGCCCGATCGGGGGCGCGTCTACTTCGAGGGCGAGGATCTTTGGGGTTTCTCGGATCGGCGGCGCTCGCGGCTGCTGGGCGGGCAGATCGGTTGGGTTGGACCCACGGTGCCGGATCTCGACGTGCCGATGCTCTCGAGCGTCGCGCTGCCGCTGTTCGCGGCGTACGGCAAGCGTGAGTCCTATACCCGGGCGATGGCCGCGCTCGAGCGCGTGGGGGCGGCGGAGTGCGCGGAGCAGCTCTGGGAGAGCCTGGCGGATTGGGAGCGTGCGCTGCTCGCGGTCGCCCAGGGGATCGCTCGCGAGCCGAAGCTGTTGCTCGTGGACGATCTGACGGTCTCGCTCGGCCTCGGGGAGGCCGATGAGATCGCGCGGCTGCTGGACGCGCTGGCCAAGGAACGGGGATTTGGCGTGCTGATGAGCGTCTCGGACGCCGGCGCGACGGGCTGGTCGGGACGGGTCGTGACGCTGGCCGGCGGTGAGCTGCTGGAGGCGCCAAGGGCGGCCGCCGAGCAGGGGAACATCATCGACTTCCCGGGCGTCGCTCCGGGAGATCGTGATCCCAGGCATGGGATCTCCTCCTAGTGCTGGAGCTGCGCGAGCTCTCAAAGCGCTATGCCGTCGGCGATGGGGACCCCGTCCATGCTGTCGACGGCGTGTCGCTTCAGGTCGCCCGTGGAGAGCTGGTGGCGCTGTACGGCCCGAGCGGCTCGGGCAAGACGACGCTGCTGATGCTGACCGCGGCGCTGCTGGCACCCGACAGTGGCGCGGTGATCGTGGACGGGCGCGAGATCTCCGCGCTCTCCGGCGACGATCGTGCGCGCTACCGGCTGCGTGAGCTGGGGTACATCGACCAGGCCTTCGATCTGCTCCCGGGCGGCACCGTGGCGCAGAACGCCGCGTTCAAGCTCTGGCTGACCGAGGATGCGCGCCGCGCCGAGCGCATCGTCGAACCGTTGCTTGAGCGCCTGGGGCTGGGCGAGCGCCTGCGCCATCGTCCGGATGAGCTCTCGATGGGTGAGCGCCAGCGCGTGCTGATCGCGCGGGCGCTGTCGACCGAGCCGAAGCTGGTGCTCGCGGACGAGCCGACGGGGAGCCTTGATTCCCAGCGCGGCCGCGAGGTGCTGGGGCTCCTGAGCGAGGTCTGCCGCGAGCGCGGCGCCGCCGTGCTGCTCGTCACCCACGATCCGCAGGCGACGGTGTTCGCCGACCGCGTGCACGCGCTGCGCGACGGCCGGCTCGTGGACTACGAGCCCGACCATGTGTTCACGCCCCTAAGCGACCGGTAGCCGGCCGGTGAAGCTGTCGAGCATCGCCCATCTGTACCGCGTTCGGTTGCAGGCGAGGATCGTGCTCGTGCAGGAGCTGCTGGCGGTCCTGGGGCTCTCGGTGGGCGTTGCGCTGTTGTTCGCCTCTCAGGTCGCGAGCGCGAGCCTCAACGGCTCGGTGGCGCAATTGGCGAATGAGCTCGTGGGCAAGATGCAGTTCCAGCTCGAGTCGCGCGACCCGCGGGGCTTTGACCAGCGACTGCTGGGCGAGGTCCAGCGCCTACCCGGTGTGCGCACGGCGGCGCCGGTGCTCGAGCAGCCCGCCAGTGCGATCGGCCCGGCCGGCCGGCGGGCCGTGGAACTGATTGGCACCGATCCCCGCCTGGCGCTTCAGGGCAGCCCGCTGTTGCGGCATTTCCGCGGCGCCCAGATCGCGCGCCTGCCGGCGCTCGCGCTTCCCGCATCCGTCGCCGAAGCGATCGGGGCCCAGCCCCTGGAGCCGATTGAGCTCCAGATCGGTGGGCGCAGTGTCACCGCCCTGGTCGGCGCCGAACTGGGTGCGAAGGCCATCGGGGAGCTCGTCCATAGCCCGGTGGCGATCGCGCCGCTGGCCTATGCGCAGAAGCTCACCGGCATGCGCGGCCGGATCACGCGCGTCTTCGTCCAGGTGATGCCGGGGCGCGATCGTGAGGTGCGGGCGGGGTTGGTGAGGCTGGCGGCGGATCGCTTGAACGTCGAGCCGGCCAACTTCGATGTGACCCTGTTCGGGGTCGCGGCGGCGCCGGCCAACCAGGGCGAGGGCCTGTTCTCCGGGATCAGCGCCCTCGTCGGGTTCCTGTTCGCGTTCAACGCGATGTTGCTGACCCTGCCGCTGCGCCAGAGCCTGATCGCGGGTTTGCGCGCCAACGGCGCGACGCGCTTGGACATCGTGCAGGCGCTGCTGTTCGACGCGCTCGTGCTCGGCGGTGTGGCCGCGCTGCTCGGCTTGGCGCTCGGGGATCTGCTCTCGCTCGCTGTATTTCGATCGAATCCCGGCTATCTGTCCTTTGCGTTCCCGGTCGGCTCGCAGCGGATCATCACCTGGCCGAGCGTCGCGATCGCCGCGGGCGCGGGGCTGCTGGCCGCGTGTATCGGCGTGCTGATTCCGCTCCGGGAGATCCTCTGGAGCTCCGCTCCGGCTTCTACATCCGCCGGCCATCGCATCGGCCGGTGGTGGAGGATCGGGGCTTTGACGGGCGGACTGTCGTGCCTCGCGGCGACGACGGCGATTCTCCTCGCCGCGCCGCGCTCGGCTGTCCTCGGCAGCGTGATCCTGGTCCTCGCGCTGTTGTTGCTGCTGCCGCTCCTGCTCGATGCGCTCCTCGCCGTCTTCGATCGCCTGCAGGCTCGCTTCGGATCGGCGGCCACCCGGATCGCCGTGATCGAACTGCGCTCGCCCAGGACGCGGGCGCGCTCGCTTGCGATCGCCGCGACCGGCGCGATCGCCGTGTTCGGCAGCGTCGCGATCCAGGGAGCGCACGCCAATCTCCAGCGTGGTCTCGACCGTCTGTTTCACGGTGTGACAGCGGTCACCGACCTGTGGGTGGTGCCGCCCGGCACCCAGAACCTGCTCGCCACGGCGCCGTTCCATAACACCGTCGCTCCCGCGCTGGCGCGTCTCCCCGGCGTTCGCGCGGTTGGTCTGTATCGCGCCGGCTTTCTCGACTACGGCGATCGTCACGTGTGGGTTCTCGCGCCGCCGTCTTCCGCCACGCATCCGATTCCTGAAAGCCAGATCCTCAGCGGCTCCAGCTCCCTGGCGATCGCGCGGCTGCAAACGGGCGGCTGGGCGGTTCTCTCGCAGGCCATCGCAGTTCAGGACCACTTGCGTATCGGTCAGCGCTTCACGCTCCCGTCCCCCCATCCGACGACCTTCCGCGTCGCTGCGTTGATCACCAATCTCGGCTGGCCGCCTGGTGCGATCATCCTCAACCCCAACGATTATGTGCGTGCCTGGGGCGACGCCGACCCGAGCGCATACAACGTCATGCTCGCGTCGGGGGCATCCCCAGCGGTGGTACGGCATGAGATCCAACGGGCGCTGGGAGCGGGATCGGCGCTCACTGTCCAGACCGCTTCCCAGCGCGACGCGCTGCAGCGGGCGGCCAGCCGCCAGGGGCTCTCACGCCTGACCCAGATCGCCACGCTCGTGCTGATCGCCACCGTGCTCGCGATGTCGATCGCGATGGGGGCGATGATCTGGCAGCGCCGTCCGCGACTCGCCCGCATGAAGGCGCAGGGTTACGGGCATCGGGTGTTGTGGCGGGCGCTTCTGTTCGAGAGCGGGCTGCTGCTCGGCGCCGGCTGTTCGATCGGCGCGGTGTTCGGCATCTACGGACAGCTGCTCATCAGCCACGCGCTGGCGAGCGTCACGGGTTTTCCGATCGTCTTCTCGGCCGGGGCCCTGGTCGCGATCGCCAGCTTCGCGCTCGTCAGCGTGGGCGCGGTCGCGCTCGTCGCACTGCTGGGCTATCGCGCCGCCAGTGTGCATCCATACGTGTAGTCCGCATCAGGGCAGACCTGTGACCTTGTAATCTTCTAGGCTCGGGAAATATCCCGGCATCACGAAAGACCGATCCTGCCCCGCTCGGTCCCCGGCAAGCCTGGGCGCTGCTGGCTGTCGCCACCCGTGAGCTGCTGTGGGGACTGCCGGCGGTTGCGCGCGAGCTCGACGCTTGGCGTGCCCGGGCGCAGGCGATTCCCGATCGGCGGCTGCGCGAAGACGCGCTCGATTCGATTACGCGCAAGCGCGATAATGCCGAGGGCGCGGCGCTGTTCTGGATTCTGCCGAGGAGCCGAGATCGACAGCTGCTGCGGCTGCTCGTCGCCTACCAGACGATCTGGGACTTCCTCGACAACGTAAGCGAGCATGACACGGGCGCGGCGAATGCTCGTCAGCTGCACCTCGCGCTCAGCGAGGCGCTGGATCCCGAGGCGCCGATATCTGACTACTACAGATATCACCCATGGCAGGAAGACGGTGGCTATCTACGCACGCTTGTAGAAACCTGCCGCGCGAGCTGCGCGGCGCTGCCGTCCTACTCGCGCGTGCGTCCTTATGTGCTCGCGGGGGTTAGGCGGTGCGCTGTCCAGGGCCTCAACCACGACCCTGACGCTGATCGTCGTGACGCCGCGCTGCAGGACTGGGCCGCAAGGGAGTTTCCCGGTGAGCGCACGATGCGCTGGTTCGAGCTCACCGCGGCGGCGAGTGCGTTCACGCCGCACGTGCTCCTCGCCCTCGCCGCCGAATCCTCATTCCAGGAGGGTGATATCGCCAAGGCCCTGGCCGCTTATTTCCCGTGGGTGTCCTTGGCAATCGCGATGCTGGACAGCTACGTCGACCGGCTCGAGGACCTCGCCGGCGGCAGTCACTCCTACATATCTCACTACGGCGACGCCGATGCGGCCGTGGAGCGCCTCTGTGTGATCGTCGATCGGGCCGCGCGTGAAGCGCGCGGCCTGCGCAACGGCCACCGCCACGCGACGCTCGTCGCCTGCATGGTCGCGATGCACCTGTCCAGGGATGGCGCCCATGCGCCGGATATGCGTGCGGGCACGCGGGCTCTTGCCGGCGCGGGCGGCTCTCTCACATGCCTGCTGCTGCCGCTCCTACGCGCGTGGCGCGCGGTGTATCTACAGCGCGCCGTCACGGACTCACGAGCACCGGCGCGAGCGGCGGCTCGGGGCGAGCTCCCGCCGGCTTTGCCGTTGCCTCGCGCGCTACAGACCTTCCTGTTCTGGAGGTGGGCGTTTGCCTACCTCGAACGGTGTCGTGACCGGTATGGCAGCTGCTTCACGCTGCGCGCCACGAGTCGTCCACCGCTCGTGATGCTCTCCGATCCTGGCGACATCTCCACGATGCTCGCCGCCCCCGCCGACGTGCTCCATCCCGGGGAGGGCGCGGATACGATCGAGTCCCTCGTCGGCGAGCAATCGTTCATGCTCCTCGACGAGGAGGAGCATCTCAACGGCCGTAGGGTGATCCTCCCGGCCTTTCATGCCGAAATCGTGCGACAGCACGCCGGGATGGTCGCCGAAGTCGCCAGGCGCGAGGTCGCCTCATGGCCGCGGGGCGTTCCCTTCGCGCTGCATCCGCGTCTGCGCTCGTTGACGCTGGAGGTCATCCTGCGGACGATCTTTGGCGCTTCAGGGCAGCCGGCCGATGACTGTCTGTATGAGCTGCGCGATCGTCTGCTCGGGATGCTGTCGGTCACCGCGAGCGCGGTCTTCCCGGAGCCCCTCTTGCGCCATGGTCCCGGGCGGCGAACCTGGACGCGCTTCCTGCGCGCGCGAGCAGAGGTCGATCGGCTGATCTACGCGATCATCGCGGATTGGCGGTGCTTCCAGGACCCGGACAATCTGCTCAGCAGGCTGCTGGGGGCCCGCAACACCGACGGCTCTCCCTGCTCGCCGCGGCAGGTGCGCGACAACCTGATGTCGATCGTCTTGGCCGGTCACGAGACCACAGCCTCGGAGCTGGCGTGGGCGTTTCAGCTCCTGGCGCACAACCAGCTCGTGCTCGAGAAGCTGATCGAGGAGCTCGACGCGGGCGCCGGCGAGGAGTATCTGACCGCGACGATCCAGGAGGTGTTGCGCCACCGGCCCGTGTTCCTCTTCTCGATTCCGCGCGCGGTCAAGCAACCGATCGAAATCGGCGGCTGGATCCATCGCCCACCGGCCCAGCTGCTGGGGTGCATCTATCTCGTGCACCACGACCCGGCGCTCTATCGCGAGCCCGACGAGTTTCGGCCCGAGCGCTTCATCGGGGCGCCGCCGGCGAGGTCTATGTGGCTGCCTTGGGGTGGAGGCCGCAAGCGCTGTCCGGGCCGGCATCTGGCGATGCTCGAGATGCAGACGGTGCTGCGCACCGTGCTCACGAGCGTGACAGTTCGGCCCGCCGCCTCCAGGATCGAGCATCCACGCTGGCGGAGCGTGATCGTGACCCCGCACGCGGGCTCGCGCGTGGTGCTCCATCCCCGCCGCTGAGCCCGCTGAAATTGATGGAGACACCTCACTAGGCACGAGGCGCCGCGATCGTCAGTATCGAGATATGACTCAGATATCCGAGAACGGAATCATGATCGCGCTGTCCAAGGCCCAGATCAAACAGGTGATGCGTGAGGCCACCAACGACGATGGCCTGCTGGGCTTGTTGGGCGGGCTGGCGGACGCCGATGTCCAGGCGTCCTCTCTGCAGATGGACGACGCGCGGCTGTCGCGCTCGCTGCTGCGCGGCCTGATGGTTCTCGCCTCCTATCCCGCCGATGGCAGCGCTCGCTCGGTGACCGATGTGGCCCATCGACTTGGCATGGGCGTCAGCACGACACACCGCTACACGTCGACGTTCGTGGAGGTCGGGCTGCTCGAGCAAGACCCGGTTTCGCGCCAGTACCGGCTCGCGAAGCGCGGCTGAGGGTCCTCAGGGAGAGGGCGGCACGCCGGGCGCGTGTTCGACCCTAGCTGGACTATCTCTGGCGCGACTGCTTCTAGAATCGCGAAAGGTGCTAGATTGGGGTCGATGCCCAACCACGACGAGCGCTCCGGCGAAGGCCGGGCGGATGGAGGTTGCTGCCGATGTCTCGAACCAGGTTGATCCTCTTGGGCCTGCTGGCCGTGCTCGCCGTGGGCGTGGTCGCGTCGGCGTCGGCGACGGAACCGCCGGTCAAATGCGGCGGGAAAGTCGAAAAAACACCGGACTACTGCGTCGTTGGGTTCGAGCTGGAAAACGCAAAAGGCGAACCGGTGTCGGCAAAACTCGAAGGGACGAACGGCGCGTCGATCCTCAAAGCCACGGTTGCGGGCGCCACAACGGAAATTAAATGCGGGACAGGTAAAACGACGGGGTCGATTGAAGGTGGCGCCGGGGGGACGGTAGGTAAGTCTAAGATAACCACCACCTTTGAAGCATGTAAACTTCTCAAACCAGCAACCTGCAAGCTCACCGCGGCGGACGAAAAAGAAATTGAAACATCAGAACTAAAGGGCGAACTGGTATTGACCGCGGGAAGAGTGGAAGATAAGCTCGAACCAAAAGAAGGCGCTTTTACTGCAGTAAGTATAGAAGGCAAAGAAATAACGTGCCCCATTGCCGAAATCGAAAGACCAGAATCCTATAATATAACTGGGTCACAGCTATGCGAAATTGATACAAGCAATCTCGTCGCGGCAGAAGAAACAGAAAAACACAAAATTATTTGTAAACCCGCTGGTAGTGCCCTCCTTAAAATAGGCGGCAATAAAGCCGAAATCACAAACGAAGCGACAGTCAAACTGATCTCGGGCAAAAAATGGAGCGTCAAGGAAGACACGTAGACGACGGTATCCGATAACATCTGCATTGCTAGGGGGCGGAATGATTCCGCCCCCTAGTCGTTTCTGGCGCGAGGTGTAGCCGGATCGCTGGGCGTGTGTAGGCTTACAGGTCGTGGCGTCTAGGGCGGAAGCGGGGAAGGTGTCGTTGGGCGTCGGCGCTCGCCGGCCGCTGGCGGCGCTTGTGCTCGCCCTCTTGGGCGCAGGCGCATTGGCGGGTGCTGCCCGGGCGGAAGGCTGCCCCAACGAACAGCTCCGCGGACAGGAGGGCGCCGCGCTTGCGCTCCCGGACTGCCGCGCCTACGAGCAGGTCTCGCCCGTCGCGAAGAACTTCACGGATGCGCTTGGGGAAGCCGATGCTGTGCAGAGCTCTCCATCCGGCGGTGGGGTGAGCTTCTTCTCCCGTGCGCCATTTCCCGGCGTGCTGAGCGCGACGAGCCGTTCGCTCTATCTCAGTACCCGCGCCGGTGGCGAATGGTTGAGCCAAGGGCTTGTGCCCGAGACGATCCCCCGCTCCCTGCCCGGGCACGGGTCCGCATTTGTGCTGAGCTTGACCGAAGACCTCTCCGTGGCGATCGTCGACACGGAACCCGGCCTGCAAGCGGGCCTGGCGCCCGGCCGCTACTCCTATCTCCGCGACAACGCCACCGACTCCTTTCGGTTGCTCGGTCCCGGCATCGCCACGTTCGCGGACGCCACGACCGACGACTCGCACATCATTTTCGAGTCCGGCCGGCAGCTCCTGCCGAACGCTGCCGCCAACGTCGTCAACCTCTACGAATGGAGCGGAAGTAGGTCGGCCGGTGAAGAGCTGAGCTTGGCCGGGGTCCTGCCCGATGGCCAGGCGCCGATCGGCGGGTCGGTCGCCGGCCCCGGTGGCCCCGCGCTCGGCGGGGCCGCAGGCGGTGCGATGGGCGGTTTCTACACGCAGAACACGATCTCCGCGAACGGTTCGCGCGTGTTTTTCAGCGATGCGGGAACCGGGCGGATCTACATGCGCGAACCGGCAGCCGCGAGGACGATCGCGCTCTCTGCCGGACCGGCGTATTGGCGGGCCGCGACGACAGACGGCTCGGAGGTCTTCTACACCGAAGGCGAAGACCTGTACCGATTCAACGTAAATCGGTTCGCAGAAAGTAAGAAGCCCGAATCGGAAGCGCTTGCGGAAGCGCGCGAAGCGCTCACGGGCGGCGCCGCGGGTGTACTCGGAACGCTTGGGATCGCGACCGAAAGCGGTTCGTATGTGTACTTCGTCGCCACCGGCGTACTGGCTGCCAACGAAAACGGCCACAAAGAAACAGCGGAAGCGAGCAAACGCAATCTCTATGAGTGGCATAACGGCGAGACCACCTTCGTCGCACGGCTGAGCACAGAAGCCAGGTATGACGAATATGACTGGCGTACTTTTTACAGCTCGCACCCCGGTGTCGCGCCTGCCACCGGAGAGAAGAGCTCGCGGGTCACTCCCGATGGTAAGACGGTGCTGTTTGCTTCCGGAGCACAGCTGACCAGCTATGGAAATGCTGGATTCGACGAGCTGTACTTGTATGACGCGGCAAGCGGCAGGCTCACGTGTGTGTCGTGCCAACCGAGCGGGGCGCCGGCGACCAACTCGGCTTATCTCGCGGGGAACCTGCTGTCCACTGGTGGTGAAGCGCGCAATGCCTTCCTCACACGCAACCTCTCCGCCGATGGCAGCCGCGTCTTCTTTCAGACCAAAGAAGCGCTCGTCCCTCAGGACACGAACGAACAGACCGACGTGTACGAGTGGGAGCGCGAAGGAGCCGGCTCCTGCAGGCGCTCGAGCCCAAGCTTCAGCGAACGCTCCGGCGGCTGCCTGTATCTGATCTCCTCGGGGCAGAGCGGCGATCAGTCCTACTTCGGCGATGCGAGCGCCGACGGCAGCGACGTCTTCTTCTTCACGCGTCAGCCGCTCGTGGGTCAGGACCAGGACGAGAACGATGATCTGTACGACGCGCGCGTAGGAGGTGGCATCGCCGCCCAGAACCCATTGCCCGCGACGAGCTGCACGGGCGAAGGCTGCCTCGCGCCGGTCGCTCCCTCGCCGGTGTTCGGCGCGCCCTCCAGCACGACGCTTGTGGCGAGTGGCAACATCGTCACGCCACAATCTGCACCGTCGGCGAAACCCAAGAAGACCGCCGCTCAGATCAGGGCGGAAAAGCTCGCCACATCACTGAAGGCCTGTAGGACAAGGCCAAAGTCCAAGCGCAAGAGTTGTAAAGCTCAGGCTCGAAAACGATACGGGTCGAAGGCCAGGAGAGCCAGGCGCATGCGGAAGGCAAGCTCATGAGGATGCCTAGATCCAGCTACGCCGCCACGCGCGTGGCATCGCATCGCACAAAGTCAGGCCGGCAAGCCCACAAAGCAAGGCCATGCGATTTCCGCGGCGGCGTAGCTGGAATTACCGCCTCCCTCGTAATCCTCACCTCGCTCTTGGCCGTGCTTGCATTTGCGGCCCCTGCCTGGGCCACCGAAACCTTCGGGGTCGAAGCGTTTGAAAGCTCGATCCTGAGCAACGCAGGAGGCGCGGGTGGGGGGGTACCCGCTACCCAGGCCGGTTCGCACCCGTACGCGCTGACGACGACCCTTACGTTGAACCATGTCGTGACGGGCGAAGAAGAAGGGCACCTACGAGTCCGCACCTACGGAGATCCGAAGGACATCGAGGTCAACCTCCCCCAGGGCGTGGTCATCGATCCGCTCGCGACCGAGACGCGGTGCACGGAGGCCGAGCTGGAGAGCCCGGAGGGTCCGGCCGGCTGTCCTAACGCCGCCGCCGTTGGAATCGCGAGCGTCTACCTCGACTTCTACGAAGTCCGTGACGAGCCGGTCTACAACATGGCGCCCCCGGCGGGCGTGCCGGCCGAGCTGGGCTTCAACGCCGCGGGTATCGGACTGATCTTGCACGTCGGCGGCAAAGTCCGCACCGGCGAGGACTATGGCCTGTCGGCCGACATCTCGAGCATCCCCCAAGAACACCCGATCTACGGCGTAAAGCTCACGCTGTGGGGGGATCCATCCGCTGCCAGCCACGACCAGGAACGCGGCCTGTGCGCCGATGAAGAAGCCAAACAGCGATTCAAGCAAACGGGGATCCGCGAAAGCTGCCCTGTGGAAAGGATCGCCAAGCCGTTTCTGACATTGCCCTCCTCCTGCACGGGCGAACCGCTCGTGACGAGCCTGAGCGTGGATTCCTGGCAGGAACCCGGGAAGCCCGTCGAACCTACGTTGGCGCAATCCCCCGCTGTAAGTGGCTGCGAAAAGCTCGACTTCAGCCCGCGGCTGGCGGTGGGCCTCATCGAACCGGAAGCGGCCAGCGCGGAATCGCCGACAGGGTTGAGCGTCGATCTGAAGCTGCCCCAAGAAGAAAGCGTGAGCGGGTTGGCCGAGGCGGACCTGGAGGACGCGGTTGTAAGCCTGCCGGTGGGGATGGCGGTCTCGCCGTCGGCGGCGGGGGGTCGCGCCGCATGTACGCCAGCGCAGATCGGCCTCAGCACCGCGGACGTTCCCTCGTGTCCGGACGCGTCGAAGGTCGGCAGCGCGAAGATCCTCACGCCGCTGCTCGAAGCTCCGCTGGAAGGGTCGGTCTACCTCGCCCAGCAGACCGCCAACCCGTTCGGCTCGCTGCTGGCGCTGTATGTGGTCGCCGAAGGCGGCGGTGTTGTGCTGAAGCTGGCCGGCGAAGTCCATTTGGACCCGACGACAGGTCGGTTGACGGCGTCGTTCGAGAACAACCCGCAGCTGCCGTTCAGCGAGCTGAGGCTGGAGTTCTTCGGCGGTCCGCGGGCGCTGCTCGTGACCCCGCCGGCCTGCGGTTCCTACGAAGCGCGGAGTGGCCTGACGCCGTGGAGCGGCACGGGCGCCGTGGCGGAGTCCTCGAGCCTCGCGATCGACTCGGGACCGAACGGCGAAGCGTGCCCAAGCGGACGCTTTGTCCCCTCGTTCGCGGCGGGCACGGCGGACAACGGGGCGGGTCAGTTCAGCTCGTTCTCGCTGACGTTCTCGCGGCGGGACGGCGAACAGCGCTTTGGCGCCTTCGATGTGCGGCTGCCCGCGGGGCTGTTGGGGGTCCTGAAAAACGTCGCGCGCTGCCCCGAGCCCCAGGCGTCGCAAGGCGTGTGCCCCCAAGCCAGCCAGGTCGGCACGACGACGGTCGGTGCGGGCTCGGGTCCCGACCCGGTCTATCTTCCGCAGGTCGGCCAACCACCGAACCCCGTCTACCTCACCGACTCCTATCAGGGTGCGCCCTTCGGGTTGAGCATCGTCGTGGCGGCGAAGGCGGGGCCGTTTGACCTCGGCACGATCGTCGTCCGGGCACGCATCGACATCGACCCGCATACCGCGCAGATCGTCGTCATGAGCGACCCGCTGCCGATCGTCAAGGACGGCATCCCACTCGATATCCGCACGGTCAACATCAGCATCGATCGGGCGGCCTTCATCTTCAACCCGACCAACTGCAACCCACTGACGGTGGCCGGCACGATCTCCTCGGCCGGCGGCGCGAACGCGGCGGTGTCCAGTCCCTTTGTCGCCGCAAGCTGCGCGAGCCTGCCGTTTAAGCCGAGGCTTACCGCGCTGACGCACGCGAAGACGAGCAGAGCGAAGGGCGCCTACTTGCATGTGAAGATCGTTTCGGGGCAGGGTCAGGCGAACATCGGCAAGGTCAAGCTCGATCTCCCCAAGCGGCTGCCGTCGCGGTCGGCGACGCTGCGGAAGGCGTGCCTGGCGAAGGTGTTCGAAGCGAACCCCGCGAGCTGCCCCACCACATCGACCGTCGGGATCGGGACCGCCATCACGCCGCTCCTGGGCGGGGTGGGTGGGGGCCAATTAAATGGCCCCGTGATCCTCGTGAGCCACGGCGGCGCGGCCTTTCCCGACCTCGAGATCGTCCTCCAGGGGGAAGGCGTGGAGCTCATCCTCGACGGGAACACGGACATCAAGAAGGGCGTCACCAGCTCGACCTTCAGATCGATCCCTGATGTGCCGATCAAGACGTTCGATCTCGTGTTGCCCGAGGGCCCACACGCCGTGCTCGGGGCGAACGGAAACCTCTGTAGGAAGACGCTCGCGATGCCCACTGCGCTTGTGGGCCAGAATGGCGCTGTCATCCACAAGACGACGAAGATCGCCGTCAGTGGCTGCCCGAAGCGCAGGCCGGCGAAGCGCGAGCGGGTTCGTGACTAGAGCGGTCAAACGCGGATACGTGCGTGTCGTGGGGGCGGCGCTGCTGATCGGGGTACTGGTCGTGCTCGGCCTCACGTTGTCCTCTGGAGCCCATCCCTCCAACCGCGACTACGCCCCATTTGGGGGCTGTCCGCTGAGCGACCCCGCGACGGACATCTGCATCTTCGCCCAGAGCGAAAGCGGCGAGCTGACGATCGGGAAGAAGACGATCCCGATCGTAAGGACGGTGACCCTGCAGGGCGGCATCCATCAAGATGAAGCAACCGGTAGGCAGGAGTTCATCGGAGCAACGGACGGCAATACGCTTTCGAAGGCTGTGCAGGTCATTCCGGGAGGGCTCCGTGGCGTCGGTGCTGATGTGACGGCTTCGATCGAGCTGGCGGGGCCGGCGAGCTCGATCGGGGTGAGCACGCAGAATCTGATCGAAGCAAGGGGGACCGGGCTGTCGCTGCCGGTGAAGGTCAAGCTGAGCGGCGGGCTGCTCGGGGAAAGCTGTTACATCGGCTCGAACGTTAGGCCGATCGTCATAGCTCTCACAACCGGTGGAACCGATACGACGCGTCGCTCCCGGAGGCATGAGCCGCTCACGGGCAAACCGGGTCACGCGAAGTTCGAGGATGAATACAACCTCACCACGATCAGAGAGGAGTCGCTGATCAGCGACTCCTTCGCGGCTCCGCGAGCCGAGGGCTGCGGTGGGGTCCTCTCCGCCCGGGTCGACCCGGCGGTGAACGCCGCGCTCGGCCTGCCGGTCGCGGCGGGACACAACGAGGCGATTCTCAACGGCACCCTGCGCGACGCAAACGCCCCAGCGGTGAAAGCAAGCGGATAGTGAGCCTCGCGATCCTCGACGGCGCGGAGCGGGGCCGGAAAGCGGAAGCTATCTAGCCCTTGAAATCCGACCGAGAGTGTGCTCGACTTCGTGGTGTATGACTGCAGCACGGGTTGATGGGTCCTCGGGGAGAGGGCGGGATGCCGGCGCGCAGACGCCGGACGACGCCTCGCGGCTCGGCTCGGGGGCGTTCGCGACGCCGCCCTACCCCAAGCTGCGCCCGGGCCCGCACACCATCCCCGCAGATGAGATCGAGGCGATCCAGCGTGAGCGGCTGCGCGGGGCGGTGATCCACGCGGTCGCAAGCGGCGGCTATCAGGCGACCTCGACCAGGGAGCTGTGCCGGCTGGCTGGAGTCTCAAAGCGCACGCTGTATGAGCGCTTCGGCTCCAAGGAGGCGTGTCTGCAGGCGACCTACGACGCGGTCTTGGAACCGATCGTGGTGGCGATGAGGCAGGCGCTCGGCAGCCAGCGCGAGCCCCGCGTACGGCTACGCGTCGTGATCGACGCCTTCCACACGGCGGTCGTGCGCGAACGCTGCGGCGCGACGCTGGGGCTGATCATCACCGCGGAGGCGGCAGAAAGCGCCCTCGGCGGCCCGATGCGGCTGGTCGACCACCTCGGCGAGCTGCTGGGGGCATGCTACGCAGATGGCAATGGGCCGCCGGACTTCGTCCTCAGAGGGGCCGGGACGGCGGTCATGAGCGTCACCCGCTCCTGGATCTTCCACGGCCGCGAGGACGAGTTGGGCGAGCTCGCCCGGCAGCTGAGCGACTGGCTGCATCGATATCGCGGCAAGGACACGCGGCTGCTGGGCCAAGGGCGCTCGGAGCTGTTGATGGAAGCCGCGCAGGAGCGGGAAGCCCTGGGCGTCGAGGGCGCGCAGGGCCTCGAGGACCCGCCGACCCTGCGGCAAAGCAGTCAGCGGGCGTTGAGACTGATGGCAGCCTCGGGCGCCTCCGATCGAGACTGGGCGGTGGGAACCTGCCTGGCCTACTTCGAGCTGCTCTGTCACGTGCGCAGCGACCCCGACTCCGCCCGCCTCGCCTTCGTCGACGCGCCCGGCCTCGGCCCCGACGCCGACGGCGTGCGTGAGCAGATGATCCAGGGAGGGGTGGACCTCTACAGCCGCCGCGTGCCCATGACGCGGACTCCCTCGCCGGCGGTCGGGCACGCCGTCACCGGGGCGTCCTGGGGCTTGATGCACGACCATCTCGAAGGCCGCGACGGCGATCTGCGCACGAGTGTCCTGTGCGAACAGATGTCCTACCTCGCGGTCGCGCCGGTGTTGGGCAGCAAGCGGGCGGTCAGGAGCATTCTCAGCCCCCGGCCGGCGACGCGGCGAGCATCAGTGCACTCTCCGGTCGCCGCAGGAGCCTGAAAAGACTGGCGCCGGAGTGTCTCGAACAGCTGACGGATGGCACCCCGGCGCCGGCAATGACACCTGCACCGATCGAGACGACCGGCGCGGCGCGGGCATCATAGCCGAGACTGCGGCGCTCGAGCCGGGTCGCGTACCCCTGCTGCACCCTGTCAAGCCGAGATAAAAACCGCTCGGTAGAAATCTCCCGTAGAGCGAGTAGCTTGACTGGCAAAGTCGATTGGAAGCGTAGTCGGCGAGCAGTGACCGGCGGCCGGTGGGTCTGTCTGACGGATGGCGCCCGGCACCGGCAATGACACCACGATACAAGGAGTACCGAACATGAGTTCTAATCGATTGAGGCTCTTGCTGCTCAGCATGATGGCGGTTTTCGCCATCAGCGCGGTCGCTTCGGCTTCGGCTTCGGCTGCGGCGACCTGTTATCCGGTCGCCGTACCAGGAACGGGTAACTACGCAACATCTGAAAAGTGCGAAAAAAAAGAAAAATCAACGCCAGCCGAATGGGTTATGATAGAAAAACTGGAAAATGAAATCAAACCTGGCGAATGGTGTGCAAAAGTCAAAGCTGGAGAACCCTCGACGTACGAAGACAACAAATGTACCAAAGCAAAAGTGGGAGGCGGATTCATCAAGGTCAAGGTTTCTCAGGACATATGGCAAGTATGTCAAAAAGGCGGCACCGAAAAATGGTCAGAACACAAGTGTAACGCTGGGAAAGGGACCGGAGAATGGTCCTGGCTACCTATAGAAGCTGGTAAAAGTTTTGAAGTCACTTCCGGCGGAGGCGTATTCACACTAACCGCTGCAGGCAAGACCATAACTTGCCAAACGGTCGAAGATACAGGCACGATAGAATCAGGCGGGAAAGACAAAGCGTCAACGATTACGTTTAAGACATGTACCACTGGCACTGCGGGATGCCAAGTCAAGAACAAAGGGGGTACGCTTGGGACCGTCGTGGTCACCGAAATCCCCACTCAGCTCGAACAAGTACTAGTAGGCGAAGAGGAAATTCTCGTCAACAAATTCTCGCAGAAGACGGTCGGCACGACCAAAGAATTCGTCACGCTAGAATTCAGCGGAACAAGCTGTTCGGCGGCGGGTTATGTCACGACGAAAGTAAAAGGTGACGTAGCAGCGGAAGTGAAAAACGAAACGAACGGCGAAGTCAAACTCACCTTCCCTAAACCCGCAATCGCACAGACGCCGGAACTCGAAGCCTTCTCCAATACAGCCACACTAGTGGGGACCGTCAACGAGAAACTCAAAAACGAATGGGCATTCAGAGGAGTATAAGCAGTATCAGTAGGTAGCTAGAGAGAGAAGGGGGTGGCGCAGTGCCCGCCCCCTTCTCAGTTTGGATGGCGTCTATGAGGAGTTAGAAGAAAGGATATTATGCGGAGGTCTGGGTTCGTAGAAGTGGGCAGCGCTCGTTGTCACCGCACTGTCCCCGCTCTTGTGTTTATGTGTGCTCTTGTGTGTATGTGTGTGTTGACGGGCGTTGTCAGCACTGGCGCGCAGGCCGCTGAACCTTGCCCAAACGAACAGTTCCGCACGGGCCTTTCGGCAAATCTGCCGGAGTGCCGCGCCTATGAGCTGGTGACCCCTCCGTATAAGGACGGTGCTGGTCCGGGTCCACTCTTGGCTGTCTCGCCCGATGGTGCACGTGCGATCGAGCAGTCGATCGGTAACTATGGGGACGCCGAAGCGGCACCGAGCAACGAAGGCTCGACGTACGAGCTCACACGGACCGAAACGGGCTGGACCGAGACCGGGATCGACCCTCCCCAGTCGCGGTTTTCGTACAACATATTCCGTGGCGCAAGCGAAGATTTGAACGAGACGCTTTGGGAAGCGCGCGCGAGCTCGCAGCCGATCGAAGCGCGAGATCTCTATATCCGCTATGCCGGCGGCGCCCTGCATGATCTTGGGCCGATGATGAACCCTGAAGGCACGAAGGGTGGACTGCCCGGTTCCGGCATCCCGCCGGGACAACACATTTTTGATACCGTGTATGTCGGCTCGTCAGCCGATTTCTCGCATGTGTTGTTTTGGGTCGCAAGTTCTGAGTCTGCTAGAGAGGAAGCGGAAGCGCCCCTGCTGTGGCCGGGCGATACGACGCCTCCAGGTTTGCCTAGGCTTCATTCTCTCTACGAGCGCGATGGTGACACCGGCTTCGAACCGACGCTCGTCGGCGTCAGCAACGAAGGGCCGCTTGACGGCAGCCCGCATATCAACGAAGGCGCTGTTTTGATCAGCCAGTGCGGGACTAACCTGGGCAGTGGCATCACGGGCGCAACACAATATAACGCGGTTTCCGAAAGCGGCGCGAGCGTGTTCTTCACCGCCGAACACAGCGCCGGATGCTCCGGCGTCCAGCCGCCCGTGAGTGAATTGTACGCGCGCCTCGGCGGCGAAAAGACGCTGGAGCTCTCCTCCCCGTCGCATCCGTTGGCTCAGGGCGACGGCTCGGGACCGGAAGAATGTGACTCAACGTGCGAAGCGGCCGCCCCTGAGGAAGGCGTCTTCCAGAGCGCTTCGCGGAATGGGTCAAAGGTCTTTTTCCTCACTAAGCAGCCGCTCCTGAACGGCGATGAAGGGGGAACCGGCACGGGGCAGGATCTCTACGAGGATGAAATCGAAGGGGAAGGCAAAGCGGCCAAGCTCGCCCGGGTCGTCCAGATCTCCCACGACCCGCACGCCGGCCAGGCGGCTGAAGTGCAAGGGGTCACCCGCGTCTCAGAAGACGGCTCGCACGTCTACTTCGTCGCCAAGGGCGAACTCGCCGCCAACTCCAACGGCCAGGCCGCGCCGTTCTCGACGGCGCACGACGGCGCGGAGAACCTCTACGTCTCCGAGCCGGACCCCGCCGACCCGAGTGCTCACCAGACCGTGTTCGTCGCGATGCTCTGCTCCTCAGCGGGCAAATCAGGTTCGGTCAGCGACTCCGAGTGCAACTCCTCCGACGAACAGATGTGGAACGCGAATGGCCGGGCGCCGGCGCAGGCGACCCCGACCGGAAGCTTTTTGGTGTTCTCGACCGCCACCGACCTGACCGCCCCCGAAGACACCAGCACCGTTGGCCAGGTGTTTCGCTATGACGCGCAGACGGGCGAACTGGCCCGGATCTCGATTGGGCAGCGGGGGCTTTATGAATGCCCGGCGACCAAATCAGTCGAAGAGGGCTTCAACTGCAACGGCAACACCGACATGTTCGAAGCTGGGAGCAATGGTGGCAGCATCGAATCGCCAACGCCCGGGCGTCCCGTGGCGATCTCCGAGGACGGTTCCTACGTAGTCTTCCAGAGCGCGGACGGCCTGACCTCGGGGGCACTAAACGGCCAGCAGGAGAGCTATACATACGAAGAAGTCGCTGAAAATTATGAAGGAACAGTAACGCGCGAGCAAGCGTATTTCGCAAATAACGTCTACGAGTACCACGACGGCGAAGTGTCGCTGATCTCCGACGGCCTGGATACTTCGGCTAGCGTTTTTTCCCACATTAATCTTGTAGAAACATCGTCGGTGTATGTCGAAGGGATGACCCCGTCCGGCGCCGACATCTTCTTCACCACGGCCGATCGCCTCGTGCCCCAGGACACGGACACGCAGCAGGACATCTACGACGCCCGCATCGGCGGTGGCTTTCCGCCGCCGCCTGTGCCCACCCCCTGCCAGGAAGAAGCCTGTCAGGGGCCATCGGCTGCCGCGCCGTCGTTCGGCACGCCGTCGAGCACGACCTTCTCCGGGGCAGGCAACCTGGCTCCACCACCGGCCACGGTACCTCCCAAGCTGAAAACAGCTGCTCAGATCAAGGCTGAAAAGCTGGCCAAGTCCTTGAAGAACTGCAGGAGCGACAAGAGTAAGAAGAAGCGCACGGCGTGCGAAAAGGGCGCCCGGAAGAAATATGGCGCCACCAAGGCTAACAAAGCCAGTACCAAGCGGAGGGCGCACTAATGAAAAGCCAAGTCTTGACATTTGCTGCTCTCGTCGGTGCCCTTGCATTGCCGGCCGCTCCCTCGTCCGCACTGGCGGCCACACCAGCGCCCGCTTGGCGCGTCGAATCGATCGCGAACCCGCAGAACTTCGAGTTGCTCGTCAGCAATGTCGGCGACGCGCACAGCACCGAAGAAGCGGTCACGGTCACCGACACGCTTCCCCCAGGTGTGGGGACATCTGGTCAGTCTGGTGACTTAGAAGCATTCTGGGCATGCTCATCCACGGTGGCGGCGGGTCATACGGTCGTGACCTGCACGATCTCGGGAGAACTCCTGCGCTTGCTGCGCCCGGGCATCTCGGGCACGCTCGCACAGCTTCCGGCCCTTCCAGTCTACGTGTCCGAAAGCGTACCGGCCAACAGCACGCTGATCAACACAGTGAAGGTCGAAGGAGGTGGCGCCGCGACCGTCGAACAGAAAACGCCGATGCTCCTGAACCCCTCCAGCCCGCTGTCGTTTGGCCTCGCGGACTTCGGCAGTTATCTCGCCGAAGCCTCCGGCGTGCCGGATACGCAGGCTGCCGGTCACCCCAACTCGCTGACCACGAGCTTTGACGTCAACCGCGCCGTCAACCGCGCCGGCGGTACCCAGGTCACGCCGACGAGGTCTGTGCAGGACGTCAAGGACATCGTGGTCGATCTTCCGACTGGGTTTGTCGGCGACCCACAGGCGGCGCAGCAATGCCCACTGCACGATCTCGTCACCCTCACGACAAGCTCGGGCTGTCCCGGCGCCAGCCAGGTCGGGCGGGTCAGCTTCAACGGCAGCGGCGCCTATCAGGGTGAATACTACAAAGACGGGCGTCAGAACATTCCCGTTTACAACATGGTTGCCGAACACGGCTATCCCGCGGAGTTCGGGTTCGTGTACGCAGGAGTGCCGCTGGTCATGTACGCAAGCGTCGTCGGCAAGGAAGCTGCCACGCATGTGCGCGTGAGCATACCCGGCGTGCCGGCCTCCCAGCTGGTCAGCCTCGAGGGGGCCGAGGTGACGTTCTTCGGCGACCCGACGCTGCAGGACGGGCTGCCGTTCTCGCCGGTCGCGTTCTTCACGAACCCCAGCGACTGCTCCGGGAAACCGCTCGTGACGAGCATCCACGTCGATTCCTGGCAGGAACAGGGTGCTCGCAACGCCGACGGCACCCCGAACTTCTCAGACCCCGCGTGGAAGTCCGACACGGCGGAAACCCCGGCGATGGAAGGCTGCGGGGCGCTTCATTTCAACCCGACGATCTCGCTGACCCCCGATCTTCCGCAGGCGGGCGCCCCGACGGGGCTGGGTGTGAACCTGGAAGTGCCACAGACCAGCGACCCGAGCATCCCGGCGACCCCGGATGTGAAGCAGGTCGTGGTGAAGCTGCCGGCGGGGATGGTCGTCTCGCCGTCCGCCGCGAACGGCCTCGGCGCGTGCTCGCCCGCGCAGATCGCCCTTGAAAACAACGACACGCCTACGTGCCCCGAATCGTCGAAAATCGCGACAGTCAGGGTCAAGACACCGTTGCTGGCAGAAGAACTGGAAGGCTCTGTCTACCTGGCGCAGCAGGGCAACGCCGGTCCGGCGCAGGGCTCGAACCCGTTCAACTCACTACTGGCGGGCTACATCGTCGTCGAAGGCTCGGGGGTCCTCGTCAAGATCCCGGGCAAGATCGAAGCCGACGAACACACGGGCCAGTTGACGGCGACGTTCGCGGAAAGCCCGCAGCTGCCGTTCAGCGACTTCAAGCTGCACTTCAAGAGCGGCCCGCGCGCGCCGCTGGCCAACCCGCCCGCGTGCGGGACCTACACCCCCGAAGCGACGCTGTCCTCCTGGAGCGGGCACACGGTCCAGTCGGAGAGACCGTTCGCGATCACGCAGGGCGAGAACGGCGGCGCGTGCCCCTCGGGGAGCACCTTCAGCCCATCGTTCTCGGCGGGCACGAGCAACAACCAGGCGGCCGCCTTCAGCCCGTTTACGCTGACGTTCTCGCGCTCGGATCAGGACCAGACGCTCGGTGGGATCACGGTGCAGATGCCGACGGGGCTGCTGGGGAGGATCGCCGGTATCCCGCAGTGTCCCGAAGCGCAAGCCAACGCGGGCACGTGCGGCGCGGAAAGCCTGATCGGGCACACGACGGTGGGCGCGGGTCCGGGCGCGGACCCGTTCTACGTCGGCGGGAACGTGTACCTCACGCAGGGCTATAAGGGCACGCCGTTCGGCCTGTCGATCGTGGTGCCCGTGGTCGCGGGGCCGTTCAACCTCGGCACGGAAGTCGTCAGGGCCGCGATCGCCGTCAACCCCAACACCGCGCAGATCACGGTCACGAGCAACCCGTTGCCGACGATCAAGGAGGGCATCCCGTTCCAGGTCAGGACGGTCAACGTGACGATCGACCGCCCAGGGTTCACGTTCAACCCGACCAACTGCGCCGCGCAGAGTGTGGGGGCGACGATCACCTCGACCGCCGGCGCGAGCGCCACCGTCTCGAGCCCGTTCGAGGCCGCCAACTGCGCGACCCTCCCGTTCAAACCGCAATTCTCAGCTTCGACGAGCGGCAAGACCAGCAAAGCCTTGGGCGCGAGCCTGACGGTGAAGATCGGCTACACCGGAGGGCAGGCGAACCTCCACAAGGTCAACGTGGAGCTGCCGAAAGCGCTGCCGACGCAGCTGAAGACGCTGAACAAGGCGTGCACCGAAGCGCAGTTCAACGCCAACCCGGCCGGCTGCCCACCGGCATCGGACGTCGCGCAGGTCACGGTACACACCCCGCTGCTGAACAGCCCGCTGACCGGCCCCGCATACCTCGTCAGCCACGGCGGCGCTGCGTTCCCGGACGTCGAGATGGTGCTCCAGGGCGAAGGCGTCGAGCTGGTCGTCGACGGCAAAACCCAGATCAAGAAGGGCATCACCTACAGCCACTTCGAAACGGTCCCGGATGCACCGTTCACCTCGTTCGAATTCAACTCGCCGCAGGGCGAACTGGCGTTGTTTACGGCCGAGGGGGATCTCTGCGACCAGAAGCTCGTGATGCCCGCGACGCTCACCGGCCAGAACGGGGCCGTGCTCAAGCAGAACACCCCGATCGAAGTCACAGGCTGCTCGAGCTCCCTCGCCGTCGTCTCCTCCAAGATCAAGCGCAAGACGCTGACCCTCTCCGTCTATGCACCCGGCGCGGGCAAGGTGACCGCCGGCGGCAAGGGCGTCTCCAGCGGCTCTAAAACCTACAGCGGCCGGGAAGCCCTGACGTTCACCCTGAAACAGAAGAAGGCCGGCAAGCTCAAGACCAAGATCAAGCTGACCTACACACCGAGCAAGGGCAAGAAGCAAACGAAGGAGGTCAGGGCGAGCTTCAGGAGCTAGCTTCAATCACCACGCCCGATGACGGCGGGCGCCAACACTTTCAGCTCAAAGACAAGGCAATGACGATTCTCTCGAAAGGAAGTGAAGCAAGATGTTCAAGAAATATCTTATCAAGGCGAGCAGCTTTCGTCGCCATACGCTGTTCGCAATGATCACGCTCGCAGCATCGCTCGGAGTTCTGAGCGCAGCATCGCCGGCGCTGGCAGCGCCCAAAGGAGAATATGCAGTCTTTTATGACTGCCCTCTAAGCAACGCCGCAGTTCACGGCTGCATTGTCGGAAAAACCGAAAGCGGCGAATTCGTCATCGGCACGACAAAAACTAAAGTGCCGATCGAAAAAACCATTACGCTGCAAGGTGGGACCGAGAAAGAAATTCCAGCCGAATTCCGCGACCCGTTCGTAGAAGCAGCCGACGGGAACACGCTGTCAAAAACCCCACAGAGGGTTCCCGGAGGGCTCCTCGGCATCAAATGCGAAGAAATCAAAAACGAATATTTGCGGAAAGCGTGTGAGGCCATATTCGAAAACAAACTCACGGGCGTGACCGCAACTACTGAACTCGCGCTACCCGCGCCACCCGCGAGCTTGAGCTCGATCTTCCTCAGCGAGCCATCGCTTCTCGAACCCATACTCTATGAAGCGTTCGGTATTCCAGCGCTCGGGCTGCCGGTGAAGGTCAAGCTGGAAAACCCCCTACTCGGAAATGAATGTTACATCGGCTCCAGCACCGAACCGATCGTCCTCAAACTGACGACCGGAACGACCAAACCACCACCCCCGAATAAACCGATCACGGGTAAAGTCGGTGAACTCTCGAGCAGGGCGGAAGGCGGCATTCTGGTTATCAAAAACAACTCGCTCGTGGACAACTTGTTCGCAGTGCCGGGAGCAAAGGGCTGCGGCGGGAAAGCCTTCGAATCCCTGATTGACCCACTAATAAACGCCAAACTCGGCTTGCCTTCCGCATCAGGCAACAACACGGCGATCCTCAACGGCACGCTGGAACTGACGGGCGCGGAAGCCGCGAGGGAAAGCGAATAGCAGCACCGAGATAGCAACGAAGTATCCGACCTAGCCACAGTCGGGGCCCGCTGCATGGTGGAACGCAGCGGGCCCCCGCGGTGAGTGTGCATGACTTGGAGATGTAATGGCTGTAACACGGGTTGAGGGATCCACAGGGGAGCGGAGTGCTGTGGGCGGCATGGTACCGGGGCCGCGCGGTTTGCCGTTGGCCCCGTCGTTGTATCCGCGCTTGCACCGGGGCCGTCACGGCGCCGGTGACCTGGGCGCGGGTGAGGTCGTTGCCAACCAGCGCTTGCGGCTGTGCGGGGCGATGGTGGGCGCTGTCGCCGAGCATGGCTATGACGCGTTGACGGTGCGCGAGCTGTGCGAGCGGGCGCAGGTCTCCACGCGCGATCTGTACCGGCACTTCAAGGGCGGCGTGCATGAGTGCTTCCTGGTGACCTTCGAGCTGGTCGCGGATGTCGCGCTTGAGCGCTTGGGTGAGGCGCAGCGTCACGGCGGCGATTCGTGCGAGCGGTTGCGCCTGGTGATCGTGGAGTTTGCGCGGGCGGTCTGTGAAGAGCCGGCGGCGGCGCGGGTGCTGCTGTTGGCGCCGTTCGCGGCTGGGCCGTGTGCGCTTGAGCGGATGCACGCCTGGGGCGAGCGCTTCGAGGGGCTGCTCGCCGCCGGTCTGCACAGCGCGCGCGGGGGACTGTGCCCGCAGTCGGCGCTGCTTGGGAAGGGCGTCCTCGCCGGGGTGGCGCGCGTGGCGCGCGCGCGTCTGCTCGTCGGCGGTGAGATCGGAAGAGCAC
>OBLU010000673.1_pt1 | contig 31959 bp, 32 predicted proteins | sample 1518681 | NCBI WGS metagenome assembly OBLU01 (sample SAMEA3539304, study PRJEB22396) | soil metagenome | biome: tundra; feature: field; material: soil | place: USA | collected 2010-05 | depth 0.15 m
CGAATTCGCTCGCACCCTCTCGTGCCCGTCGGCATCCCAATCTACGGTTATATCTGGGGCTCCTGGCGTCGGTGTGGTCATGGTGAGGGCCGGATCGGGCGTTTGAGCAGGGCTTTCCGGGCCTGAGGAAATCCTCGCAAGTTGCGCGCTGGTTCGTGACGCGCCGCCGTCCTCTGCGGGCAGGCTGCTGGCTGTCGAAGCTCAACGGCTTGCGAGGGAGGACGACGTGCGCGTCACGAGTGCATTTTCCAGGCTTCTGTGCCTGAAGGGCGTGTGGATCCGGGACATCCGGTTCGAGCCGGATCGGGTGGTGGTCGAGGTCGCGCTGCGCCGCAAGCGGCTGTTGTGCCCGTTGTGCGAGTACTCGGCCTGGGCGCGGAAGGACACTCGGCCGGAGGACACCGTCTGGCGGCATCTCGATCTCGGAACGTGGCGGCTTGAGATCCACTGCCGGCGGCGACGGTTGTGGTGCCCCGAGCATGGAGCGCGCGCGGAGGGCGTCCCGTTCGCCAGGCCCGACTCGGAGTTCACGCGCGACTTCGAATGCCTGGTCGCGTGGTTGGCGGCGCACACCGACAAGACGACGATCACCCGGATGCTGCGGATCGACTGGCGCACGGTCGGGCGGATCATCGCCAGGGTGTGCGCCGATGAGCTCGATCCCGCCCGTCTGGACGATCTCTTCGACATCGGGATCGACGAGGTGTCCTGGAAACGGCAGCACAACTACCTCACGCTCGTCGCCGACCACAGGCGCGGGAAGATCGTGTGGGGATGCGACGGCGCGGGCGAGAAGGCCGCCGATGCGTTCTTCGCCGAGCTCGACCCCGAGATCACCGTCGCTTCCCCGCCGCCCCAACCGCCCGAGATCCAGCCAGAATCGCTCAAACCGACCGACAGCGAGCCCGTCAGCGAGGACCCTGAGCCGAAGGTCGGCGCGCGCGCCGGGAGGCTCGAAGCGATCTCGCTGGACATGGGCCCCGGGTACGCCAAGTCAGCCCGCGCCCACGTACCCCAAGCGGTCATCTGCATCGATCCGTATCACGTGGTCCAGCTCGCCAACAAGGCGCTCGACGAGGTCCGCCGCGCATACTGGAACGAGCTGCGAGGGCTCGGCGACCAGGACGCCGCCAAGCGCTTCAAGGACGCGCGCTGGTCACTGCTCAAGAAGCCCGAGAAGCTCACCGACAAGCAGGCCGCCACACTCCGCCGGATCAAGGCCGCCGGCGGCGAGGTCTGGCGCGCATACACGCTCAAAGAAGCCGTCCGCGGGATCTTCCAGCACGACCTCACCCTTGAGGACGTCACCATCCTGATCGACCGGCTCACCTCCCGCCTCGCCCGCAGCCGGCTCGAACCGCTGGTCAAACTCGGCCGCACGATTCGCAAGCACCGCGACGGGATCCTCGCCGCGATCCGCCTCGGTATCACCCAAGGCCGCACCGAAGCGCTCAACAACAAAGCCCGCCTCATCACCCGCCGCGCCTACGGATTTCACTCCGCCAAAGCCGCACTCGCGCTCGTCATGCTCACCTGCGGCCCGATCACCCTCCAACTCCCGCACGAACTCCACTCACCGTGACCATGACCACACCGATGCCAGGAGCCTTATATCTACGACGTGGAGACGGGGCGGCTCATCGAGGTACCCGACGCGACCGCCGCAGGTCGCGCAGGATAGTCTCGTTGGGCTGGCTGCTCAGGGACGGACGCGTTCGCGGGCGCGAGCCGTTTAGTGCGTTGCTGGCCGACAAATCGCTAGAGCGAGGTGGCGCATATCATTCATAACCCGAACGAGCGCACGTGGGAAACACCACCGTGGCTTGTTGCAGCTGGCTGGGCTCTTGAGGCGAACGGCCGAAGATCTTGTCGGCGCGGCTGACGCTCGCACGCACGATCGGGTGCTTGGAGCCGCCTCTGAAGCAACTTCAGTGACTCCGTCGACGGCCGTATCGGGGCCGCGCCTGACGCATGCATTCAGCGGTAGCAAGCAAGCGCAACGGCGCCTGCGTCCCGGCACTTCTGCGCTCCTTTCCGGCCGGACTGCCGTCTTCGGCCGCGGGCAGGAATCCTACCTGGACGCGCGCCGGCTTCTCCTTTCCTAGTGGAACTCGTCCGACGCTCGGAGTCAACGGAAGGGATCACTGCGTCTGGATCGTCGCCGACCTGCCCAACACGCGCTCGGGGAGGATCATGCGGCGGGTGATCGCCAGCATCTCGAACTTCGCCGACGTCGGCGACGTGACGACGCTGGCGAACCCCGAGATCGTCGACGACATCCGCCACCACGTCCAGAGCGCGAAGGTCGCCCACGGGGACGCGCCCCGCGAGCTTGCGGCGGAGGAGGAGGAGTGGATCAAGGCGTCCGGTAGGCCGAGTAGTCCCGGTCCGATAGGACGGGGACTGCGCGGGCCCCGACGCCGGAGAGCGCACGCTGTCATGACGCATTTCGGTCCCGTGCAAGGCATCCGGAGCCGCGCGGCACCAGGGGGGCCACAGTTGACATCGCTGGGTCCGGGGTCCCCAGGGCGGAGAGCACGCCGTCGCGGTCGTGAGGTGACGGCGGGGTGACGCAGCAATATCTCGTCGGTGAGTCTCAGTTCTGTTGGCGCAGCTGGAGACGGCTGCTGGCAGCGGTTCGGTGTCGCGCGCGGTGGCGCGACTGCGGCGGGAGGCGGAAGCCTGCCCGCCGGCGGCGCTCGGTCCCGTGTTCGCGCGGACGTTCGAGCTGACCGACTGCCTCTGCCTGGATTCGATCGCGAGGGGAGACACGCTGGCTTTCAGGTCGCAGGCTGTACCGGCGAGCAACTGCGCGACTTCGGGGTCTGCGCAGGCCTGCTGGACGAACTCGCCTGACGCTGCTGCATACAGCCCCCGCCCCGCGGAGGCGGGTGCCCCGACCCGGCCAAGGCGCGCGGGACGCCCGGGACCGTATGCAAGTCATCGCGCGGGGAGTCATAATCGGGGCCATGGCAGACACGGGGATCGCGGTTCGTCTGCAGGCCCGGGCGCGCCGTGACGAGCTGGTCGGCATCCGTGACGGCGTATTGCTGGCGCGCGTGTCTGCGCCGCCGATCGACGGGCGGGCGAACGAGGCGCTGTGCCGCCTGATCGCCAGTCGCATTGGCGTTGCGGCGTCGCGCGTGACGATGGTGCATGGTCAGCGATCGCGTGACAAGCTGGTGCGCGTCGAAGGACTTGAGGCATCGGCGTTGCGCGATCTCCTCACGCGGTTGTAAGCGTCATCGGCGGGAGTCACCAGCCGGCCACCATGCGCCTTCGGCTCAGGCGGCTCCTGCGATGACCGAGCTTGACCAGTCGACGACGGAGGTTGGCTTGACCACGTGCTTGCTCATCCCGAGCTCCTTCGGCGAGAGACCGAGGGCCAGCCCGACCAGCTGCGGGAGGTGAAGCACGGGCAGCCCGAGCTCGCGGCCGACCGCCTTGGAGGCCTGCGGCTGCTGGAGGTCGAGATTGAGGTGGCAGAGCGGGCACGGCACGACGAGACAGTCCGCGTCGGCGTCGATTGCGTCTCCGAGGTGCCGACCGGCCATCTTCAGCGAGGCTTCCTTGTTCATGGTGATGATCGGGAAGCCGCAGCACTTGTAGACGCCCGCATAGTCGATCACGGTGCCGCCGAGAGCCTCGATGACCATGTGCATGTAACGGTCGCGGGGATGCTCCTCGTCGATGCCCAGGCGTTCGACGGGACGCACGATGTAGCAACCGTAGAAGGGGCCGACCTTGAGATCGGTGAGCGGGCGCTTGACCTTGGCCTTGAGTGCGTCAAGTCCGATCTCCTCGACCAGCAGCCAGAGGAAGTTCTTGTTGGTCAAGCCCTTCTCGTAGGAGAGGCTCTCGTCAGCGAGGTTCTGATTGATCTGCTCGCGGTACTCGGTGTTGGCGTCGAGCCGCTCCTGGCATTCAGACTGGGCGCCCTGACAGGTGGAGCAGATGTTCATCATCAGCTCCCCGTCGGTCTGCTGAGCGAGCGCGAAGGTGCGCGCGTTGAGCGTGTCGGCGAGTTCCTGGTTGTGCTCGGCGATCACGCCGGCTCCGCAACACGCGGCCCGGTCGAGCTCGATCAGCTCGAGGTCGAGCAGCGGGGCCACCTTGGCCATCGATCCGTGCAACTCGGGCGTGAACCCACGGCTCACACAACCCGGCCAGTAGGCAACCTTCATTGGTCTCCTCTTTCGCTCGAGGCGGTCTCGGAATCCTCTCCTGGCCCGGGGAAGGTGGGCGACTTGTCCAACGGACCCGACTCGGCCTCGGAGGTCGAAGCCTCGCTCTGTTCACTGACCGCCGGCGGCGTCGTCTCTGCCGACGGCTCCTCGGGATCGTCCTCGTAACCGGTCACGTACAGGTTGAGCTCGACCCGCTCGTCGCGGCCCTCCACCTTGGAGTAGATGCGCTTGAGCGCGGCGAGGTCGGCCTTGGGCAGCTTGTGACCGAACAGGGCGATCTTCGGGCTCATCTTGCCGCGCATCACGCCGGTGATCACCGTGGAGATCGAGGACAGCAGCTCCCTTCCTGCCGCCGGATGGAACTTGGCAAACCACGAGTTGCCGCCGTAGCTGCGGGGCAGCAGCTCGGCCTCGTTGAGCAGACCGTAGTCGCGAACGAGGGTCACGAACGCGTCCTCATGCCGGTGGCCGTTGTTGCGGTCAACGATCTCATGATCAGAGCCGGCGTTGCGCCGCAGACGCATGATCTGGCTCATCGGCGCGACTCCCTTGGGGCAGGCGTCGATGCAGTTAAAGCAGTGCGTGCAGTCATACAGCCCGTGCTCGTCTTCGCTGAGATCCTTGAGGCGCTCGAAGTGCTCGGCGTCACGGGGATCGCCGACGAAACGGTAGGCCTTGGCCAGCGCCGCGGGTCCGATGAACAGAGGGTCGATCTCCATCGATAGGCAGTCAGAGACGCAGGCGCCGCACTGGATGCAGGCCATCGTCTGGGTGACGTCGACCATGTTCTCGTGGGGCACGATGTACTCGCGCTCGGGCACGGGCTGCTGGTTGATCAAGAACGGCGTGACGCGCTGGATCTTCTTCCAGTGCACAGCGTCCATGTCGACGATCAGGTCACGGATGACGGGCATGTTGCCCATCGGCTCGACCTCGATCACCCCAGCTCCCACTGCGTCGCCCCCGCCGTCGCCGTCCTGATCAGGGTTCCAGCCGGTGCCGTGGCGGCGGGCGGCGGCCTCGTCGAGATGCGTGTTGCAAGCCAGGCCGGGCTTGCCGTTCATGCGTACTCCGCACGAGCCGCAGATCGCCTGCTGACAGGAACAGCGGATCCCCACCGAGCCATCGACCTCGTCCCGAACCTTGAGGATCGCATCAAGCACCGACTGCGTCTCCTGCATCTCGACCGTGTGCTCGTCCCAGCGCAGCGATTGGGGCGAGTGCGCTTCCTGGCGGCGGATCCTGAGGGTGTACTCGGGCATTGGATCAGTACGTCCTTTCCTCCGGCTGCCAGCGAGTGATCGTGACCGGCGAGTGGCTCACCTTGGGGACGTCGGCGCCGTTGACCGAGACGTCGATGTGCTTGAGCCAGTCGGCGTCGTTGCGCTGCGGGAAGTCGGTACGGAACTGCGCGCCGCGGGACTCCTTGCGCTCCTGGGCGGCAAGCACGATCGCCTCGGCGACGTCGAGCATGTATCCGAGCTCGATCGCCGCGATCACGTCCTGGTTGAACACCGAGCCGCGGTCGTCGATCACCGCCTTCGGAGCCTCCTCCTTGAGCCGCCTTACGACCTCATGCGCGGACGCGAGCCCGTCGGCGTCGCGGAACACGGCGCAGTGGCGGTTCATCGCCGCGCCGAGCTCCCGCTTGATCTCCGCGACCCGCCGCCCGCCCCGATCGCGGCCAATGATCGCCGCGATCCGCGCTTCGACGTCGGCGAGCTTGGAGGCCGGGGTCGAGGGCATCGGCAGCGCCCTGGCCCGCGCTCCCGCGTGCTCGCCGGCGCGGCGGCCGAAGATCAGTGTGTCCAGCAGGGAGTTCGCGCCGAGGCGATTGCCGCCGTGCACCGATACGCACGCCACCTCGCCCGCGGCGTACAGCCCGGGGATCGTGGTCTGACCATCGGAGTTGGTCTTGACGCCGCCCATCATGTAGTGGTTGCCGGGGCGGATGTGGATCGGCTCGCGGGTGATGTCGACCCCGGCGAAGTCGCGGCCGATGTTGACGATCTCGCGCAGCGCCTCGAGCGTGCGACGCCGGGGGACCTTGGTCACGTCCAGCGCGACCGTGCCGTCGGGGAAGCCGCGGCCCTCGTTGATCTCGGTCTGCTCCGCGCGGGACACGACGTCCCTCGATGCCAGCTCGAGCTTGTTGGGCGCGTAGCGCTCCATGAACCGCTCGCCCTTGGCGTTGAGCAGCCACGCGCCCTCGCCGCGGGCGCCCTCGGTGATCAGGATGCCGTTGCCCGCCAGGCAGGTGGGGTGGTACTGGACCATCTCCATGTCCTGCAGCTTCGCTCCGATCCGGTACGCCTGAGCCATCCCGTCGCCCGTCACGATCAGGCCGTTCGTCGTCGGCTCGTACGCCTGGCCGGCGCCGCCGGAGGCGAGGATCGTCGCCTTGGCGTTGAAGACCTCGAGGTGGCCGTCGCGCAGGTTTCGGCAAATCGCGCCGATGCACCGCCCCTCCTCGTCCTGCAGCAGGTCGGTCGTGAACCACTCCTCGAACCGATCAATCTGCGCGCTGTACTTCATCAGCTGCTCGTAGAGGACGTGCAGCAGCGCGTGGCCGGTGATGTCGGCGACGTAGTAGGTCCGAGCGGCTGACGCGCCGCCGAACGCCCGCGTGCCAAGGTGGCCGGTCTCGTCGCGGTGAAACGTGACTCCCGCGTGCTCCAGCCACAGGATCTCGTCGGGCGCCTCGCGGCACATGATCTCGATCGCGTCCTGGTCGCCCAGATAGTCAGAGCCCTTGACCGTGTCGAACGCGTGCGACTCCCAGCTATCTTCAGGGTTCAGTGCGGCGTTGATCCCGCCCGCGGCCGCGACCGAGTGCGAGCGAACGGGGTGGACCTTCGAGACGATTCCCACCGAGGCTCCCGTCTGTGCCGCCGCGAGCGCCGCCCGCTGTCCCGCGAGGCCGGCGCCGATGATCAGAATGTCGTGCGACGGCACCGTGTCCCTCAGACTGCCGCGGCGTTGATGTGTCTGCGCAAGAACACGATCGTGCGCTCCCACGAGGTCCCTGCCGCCTCCGGGTTGTAGGTGCCCAGCCGGTTGGTGTCGTTGAAGAACGCGTGACCGGCGCCTTCGTAGAACTCGAACCTCGTATCGACGCCGGCATCGCGCAGCTCGATCTCGAGTGCGCGGGCGTCCTCGAGCGAGACGAACTCGTCCGCGGTTCCGAAGTGACCCAGCACCGGTCCGCTGATCGTCGTGAAATCCGGCTTGCCGTGGGGCATGACGTAGTAGTAGGTCACTGTGGCGCCGATGAGTGGGCTGGCGGTGGCGGCCCAGACAGCAAGGCCTCCGCCGAGGCAGAAGCCCACGGCACCGACGCGTTCGCCGGCCACCGTATCGAGGGAGATCAGGTGTTTCGCGGCGTCCCGCATGTCCTTCTCGGCCTGGTCCATCGAGAGCGCCATCATCCGCTGTTGTGCCTCGTCGGGCTGTGTCGTCGGCTCCCGGCGGTAGAGGTCGGGCGCGAGCGCGACGAACCCTTCTGCCGCTAGGCGGTCACACACCGAACGGATATGGTCATCAAGGCCCCACCATTCCTGCAGGACGACGATGCCGGGCGCTGGCAGGTCGGCTGGCTCGGCCAGGTAGCCGGGCGTGTCGCTGCCGTTGGACGTGAAGTGAATATCAGGCATGTCTCCTCAAACGGGGTCGGTGGCGCTCAATGCCTCGGGCGACCATTGGTTGGCCTTGCCTGATGGCGAGGCTCGAGCATGGCGATCGCGGTGATCGCCCGGGTGAGCCGAGTCAGGGTGATCAGCTCGGCCTGCACCAGGCTTGCGGGGTCACCGCGGACCCCGGCGACATAGGCCTCCAGCGCGTAGGTCAGCCCAATCGTTTGATGACCCCACGCTTTGTGGTGGCGAAATGAGCTCGGCCGCCCCAGCAACCGCGCGCCACAGATCACATTCGCTGCCCCCTCAAGCATCACGCCACTCAGACCGTCGAATGCTTCGCCATAGGCTGGCGTCTCCAGCTGCCTGTCGAGCTCCTTGATCGCGACGTACTCGTTGACGCCCAGGCGAAACCAGACGTCCCTGGCAACGTCACGACAATTCTGAGCGGCGCCCTCACTGGCCGAGCTCGCCTCGAGGGCATCAAGCGTTTCCGACGGCATGCGGACTCGCAGGGCAGCGGCGAGATGGTGCGCGACAACATCGCCCCGGGAATCGACTGGTCGCTCAACCGCCTCGGCCTGAACAGCGAGGTGACGGATGGTCCTCTCAAGCGTTTGGTCAAGCGCGGCGGTGCGCTTCTCGGGCGCCTCGCTCGCGCTCCCGCCGCTCGCGATGTTCGCGGCCGCGAGCAGGAGTCGGGCGGCCAGGTCAATCGCGTCGTTTCTGAGTACAGCCAGGCGGACGAGAGACGTTCCCTCGTCCTGCGCGACTTCACGAAGCGCGTGTCGGATACGGGTTGCGGACCCTTGGCCGTCTTCTGGTCGCAGAGAGTACGTGGTCTCTCCGGCCAATACGGCGTCTTCATGTCCGCTCAGGCGTTGGCGAAACTGTTGGACGAGGTCGGGGTGCTCGTTCTCTGGGTGGCTGAGATCTCGCTGCGACAACGCGTCGACGGCAGTCATCAGCGTCACGGCTTCGGCAACTGACTTCGCTACTACATCACTGTCGGGGGGCGCATCGCGCTCGAGCGCGAGCACCAGGCGGAACTCGGCCTGGTCTGTGGCTTGTGCTGCTGACTCGACCAACGCCATCCTGGATGTCCCGGCCGATGTCGGCGTAGCCAAGATCTGCGCCACGGCGCGATCGAGCAGGTCCCCCCACAGTGGCGCACGAAGAGGGGGAACCGTGTCGTCCTGGCTCGAAGCTGGGCGAGACATTACGTAATCGTAGACGCTTAGGCGCCCGTAAGATTTAGTGCTCGATCGGTTGACAGGTGGCAGCAGATCGATCGCCGAAAGACGACCTCTGCGCGTCCCGCGCTCCGTCTGATGCCACGACACATCCGGCGCGACAGTCGCCGCGTCTCAGTAGGGGTTGGCGCCGCTGACCATCCCGTCACCGAGGGCGTAGCAGTCGCTCACGGCGACCTGGCTCAACCGTCCAAACCAGGTCGCGTCTCGAGGTACGCGGCCGCCACGAGCCTCGAGCTGAGCGAGGACCGGAGTCCCGTCGAGGTCCCGTGCACCGGTCCAGGTTCCGGTCTGCGTAGTGCCGGCGACGTCGAACTGATACGCGGCTCCGCGCTCGAGATCGACGCCCATGAAGTCGCCTCCCTGCTCGCGCTTCGTCCACGCTGCCGGCATCAGGCTCATGACGCCCGGGCCAACGGGTCGCGGCAGAGAATCCGCCCGACGACAAGCCCTGGGAGAACGAGGCGTCCAGCTTCGGTCCGAGAAGAGGGCAGAGCCATGCAAGGGGCTAAGTACATGTCTGCGCCGGTAGCCGTCCGATGAGGGTCCCATTTCGGCGATGCGGATCCGCCGTGGCGTTGGGCGATTGCCGGACTCTTTGCGCAGCTTCGGGCTCATGGCTCCCGACCGTGTCGCCGAGCTGTTCGGCTTGCAATGCCTGGACGCGGCGACGAAGCCCCGTGGCCTGTTCGAGCTCATCACGGGCCTGGGCTAGCGCGGCCGTGCGGGTCGTCCCCTCTGCGTTGCGCGCGCGGTTCAGAGCGAGCCAGTAGCGGGCAAGGGTGACACCCAGAGCGGCTCGTGCTTGCACGAGCGCATCCTGCCCGACCGCCTCGCGGTAGCTCCCCTTAGCTGCTGTCAGGCTCGTCGTGCTCCGCGGGGATACCGGTGTGTCGGTCATATCGATGCGATGAACTCGTCGATCGGAATCGCGGGGTAGGAGCGGTAGCGAGCGCTCCCGCGGGAACCAAGCTCGAGCGACAGCCTCGCCATCGCGCGCTCGTCGGGAGCCTCGACGATGCTCACGAAGTCAAACTCGCCGAGGGTCGCCCATTGCTCACGCACGGTGATCCCGAGTTGCTCTACCTCCCGGTTGACCTCGCGGATGCGCTCAGGGTTGCTCTTGACGGTGCGCACGCCCTCGGGCGTCAGCGTCGCGACCATGACGAATGTCGCCATCGGCGCTCAAACCGACCGGAGCGGGGACGAGCCGGCCTGCGATCTTGGCTCGCCTGGGCCTGCGAGCGTCTTCCTGCGGCCGAGAGCACCGCGTCTCGAACGAGGCAGTACCGCACGGCGGTCGCCAAGCTCAGCGAGCCATTGGAGTGTCACCAGTTCCAAATGCCTCGCCCCGCCATCCGTGACAGCGACCCGCCGCCCGCGTGTTCGGGCTCCGCGTGAATTCACTGTTTCATCGGGCATCGCCGCTCCCTTCCGTTTGACCTTAGCCCTCGGCGTATGATCTTATCATCTTATAAGCAATGATGATTGTATCCAGCGCTTGTGCGGTGTCGTGGGGCTAACGATCAGCAAGCTGTCGGTGCGCCAGCGCCTCCAGACGCGAGAGTTCCCTCGTGACATCGCTCGCTCGTGGCACGTGGGCCAAGACGGTGGTCAGTGTGCAGTCCTCGGCGCTGACGATCTCCAGGATCAGTCCGAGCTCCCCCGGCGAGGCTGGTTCAGCGGTACGCCGGATCGCGCGCGGGAGCCGCTTCAGCAATACGTTGAACTCCTCGCTCTCCAGCACGGCGTGAACAACTCGCCGCCGGTTGCTCATCGCCCGGTGCCTCGCTCTGTGCCCTCGATGCGAAGAAACGTCCGCCACGAGTTCGCGAGCGCATCGATCGCCGGCGGAGATGCACCGTTTGACCCCAGCAGCCCGGCAGCGTCCTCCCATCGCCGGGGTTTGCGGCGAAGGAGCAATTCGAGTCCCGCATGCTCCGCCGGAAGCCCTCCCTCTTGCAACAGGTCAAGCAGTTCCTGATCGCTCGTGACCCATGGTGTGTCATCCGATGACGTCTTACGCGGGCCGCGCACGGTGACCTCCATCGCTCCCGAGGAATGCGTCGAACTTCGCGGCCTGCGCGAGGCTCTCGCTGAGCAACACGATCAGCGCCTCGCGGGTGTCGCCAAACCACGGGTGACGATCGGTGCATGCCCGGAGGTAGGTGGCGACAGGCTGGGCAAGCGCGAGTGAATGTCGACGCCATGCGGTGACCGCTCCCGCGGCAGTCATCGGTACCGGGAGCCGGGCCGCCCGCACGGCCGCGGCGGCGTGAACTGGGGTTCGCAGACGTCGACGCGCCTTGAGGTTCGACTCGTGATCGAGGCGCTGCAGTGTCAGGAGCTCCAGCGCGCCACGCCTGATCCACGCCATGCAGCTGACCGACAGAGCCTCGGCGCGCAGGACGCGGTCGGCGTACGGATCGTCGATCAGCGCCAGCGAAATTGCGGGTGCTTCAATGGCGATCGCCATCGCAAGCCAGTCCGCGGTGCTCGCGCGTGGGTGGTGGCAAGCTCGCTGTTCAGCGGCAGCCGCGGCGCCGACGTCTGCTGCGAGGCGGTGCATCGTCACGGTCCGGTCAACGACGCCTCCCCGTCGATAACCCGGCCGCGGATCTGCCCAAATCGCGATTCCCATGGACGCAACTTCGATGACCGCGTCCTCCAGCGCTCGAAGCGCGGCGTCTGGCGCCCCGAGGCTCAGTGCGAGCCGGTCCAGAGCAGCGCTTGCGATCCGGCATTTTGCTGCGACCGCGGCAGTGCTCAGCACGGGCGGCGGACCTTCAACCATCTGCTCTTCCAGCCTTGACACGAGCGCACTCAGGCTGCGCCCGACAGATGGATGCAGGCGCTGCCAAGCCATCGCGCTGGCTTCGAGAGCCTGAGCCGCGCACCAGATGCCGCCCCGCGAGCCGCGCGAGGAACTTTCTACAGTCTCGCGTATCAGCTCGACCAGCCGATGGTCCACCGCGCTGAGTGCCATTTCACAGTACCCGAGGACATGCTCGTCTGAGCGCGCCAGCCGAGGCTCGCTGTCTGCGGTGATCTCACCCCAGCATGCACTCAGGTGCCGGCCCCACGCGTGCGACCCTAGGCCATCGATGTCCTCGCGAATGTTGGCGACCGCGGGCCGTGCTCTCACGTCCGCTCCGGGAGCGTCAGGGTCGATGAAGTCAAACTGAAACATCACGCAGCGCCAACGGCCTCACCTCACTCCATGTCTCAGAGTCTTCTAAGTATATTAGCTCAGGAGCAACCGTTGGCGCTCGGCTCACCTGCGTGCGGGGGTCAAAGCTTGGAGGTCATGCAGGGCAGCGGTAAGTGCCTTGGCGATCACCGCGGGCGTTGGCGGGCATCCGGGGATCCGCAGATCGACGGGAATGATGTCCTCGAGCGCCCCGGCGAGCTCAGCGTGCTGACCGAGGAGGTTGCACCCGAGGGCGCAGTCGCCGAGCGCGGCAACGAGCCGGGGCTCGGGCATCGCGTCGTACGCGACGCGCAGCGCCGTAGCCATCCGCGTGGTGATCGCGCCGGTGACGAGGAGCACGTCGGCGTGGCGGGGTGAAGCGACGATGTTCAGCCCGTATTGCTGGAGGTCGTAGAGCGGGTTGGCGGCGGCGGTGAGCTCGTGCTCGCAGCCGTTGCACGACCCGGCGTCGACGTGGCGCAGCGCGAGCGAGCCACGACGGGCCCCTGCCTGCGGAGGGGTGCTGCGGCGCAGGCGCTGGAGATGGTTGAGCAGCACGAACATGCGTCAGCGGTCCGCGCAGGCGTAGCAGAGCTCAAAGCTCTTGTTGATCAGCGGGAAGTCGGGCAGCAGCTCTCCGACCACGGTCTGCGCCAGTACCGGCCAGTTGGCGTAGGAGCCGGTGCGCAGGTGCATGGCGTCCAAGCGGTCCCCGTCGCGCTCGATCAGGCAGACGGTGGCGCCGCGGGGGCTCTCCACGCGTCCGATGCCGATGCCCGTCTCCTCGGAGACGCGGCTGACGCCTCCGGGTGGGAGTGCGCGTGCGAGCAGCTCGTCGAGCAGCGCCAGTGACTGGTCTAGCTCCAGGGCGCGCTGGGTCATGCGGCTGGCCACGTCGCCGGCGGCGGTGTCAGAAACCGCGGGGCGAAACCCGCCGTACCAGAGGCGCGGGCTGTCGGCGCGGAGATCGTCGCGCACTCCCGAGGCGCGGGCGGTCGGTCCGACGGCGCCGAGGCGCTCTGCATCCTCGCGGCTGAGGACGCCGACGCCGCCCAGGCGTTGCTGCAGCGAGGTGACGAACTGCAGCTCTCGCCAGCTGGTCGCGTGCTCCTGGCGAATCGCTCCCAGCTCGCGTCGGGCGTGCTCGGTCTCCTCGCTGTTGAGCGATACTGCGCCGTTGCCGACGGTGATGGTGTCAAACAGGAAGCGGTGCCAGGTGAGGCGCTCGTTGAGCCGCTGGGCGCGCTCCTTGAGCGCGGCGTAGGCCATCGTTCCGGGCGCGAACCCGACCCCGGCGCAGATCATGGAGATGTCGTGCAGGTGGTTGTAGACGCGCTCGAGCTCGAGCAGGAGCGTGCGGGCGCGCCGCAGCTCCCGATCGGGCGCGAGCCCAAGCGCCGCCTCGCAGGCCTGCGCGTAGGCCACCGAGTTCGTGACCGCGCAGGCCGCGCAGGCCCGCTGGGCGTATGCGATCCCGGCGGCCACGGGCTGCCCCGCAGCCGCCGCCTCCAGTCCGCGGCGCTTGTAGAACAGGCGTAGGTCAAGGTGCAGGACGCGCTCGCCGACGACGTGGAAGCGGAAGTGCCCCGACTCGATCACGCCGGCATGGATCGGCCCCACCGCGACCTGGTGGACGTCGTGACCAACGGTCGAGACCGTCCACGCCGCGAGCCGCGCGGAGTGGTCAAGCAGCGGGCGCAGCGGGTCGTGCCCGGCGAACTTCACCTCGTGCAGGTCGTGGGCTTCGCGCTCGTCCCAGCCGGCGGCGGGGATCGCGTCGACGATCGTCTCCACTGTGCCCTCGGTCGTCTCGCACGTGATCACCCGGTCACTGGCGGTTGTGCTGAACACCGCGCGCAGCTGCACCGGGCGCCCGGCGCGCCTGGTCGCGAACAGCCCGCCAAAGCGCTCGCCGTGGTCCTTAGCCGCAAGGCACGCCCGACGCCAGCCTTCGGGCCGAACCTCGGTGATCTCAGGCGCGCCGCGAGGGGTCACCGGGTCGCCTTGCGAGGTCCTCATACCAGGCCTCGCATGAGCATGCGGATCGCTGTCGAGCCGGGGAGCAGGTAGGCGGTGGCCGAGAGCGCGAGCAGACCCAGCCCCATCACCCATGCGAGCCGTTCGGTGGCGCGAACGTTGCGTCCGCGCCGCCACCGGCGGTGGTGCTCGCCACCGAGGAGCCCTTCGATCAGCGCGTGCGCCAGCCCGAGGAAGCCGAGGGCGAGCAGGGTCGCCGCGACGATCGTCACCACGAGCTGGCCGGCGGCGATCCCGCCGAGCAGGATGAGCAGCTCGCTGAAGAACAACGGCGATGGCGGCAGCCCACTCAGCGACCCGAGACTGACGCCGAGCGCTACGGCGGTGCCGCTGCTGAGCTTCGCGATCCCTCGGGGCGCGTGCTCGGCAGCCTCGGGCTGGTTGCGCAAAAGCGGAATCGCGGCGTAGAAGCCCAGTGCCTTAGCGAGCGCGTGACCGGCCAGGTGCAGCACCACGCCAGCGGTCGCCAACGGGGTCGCGAACCCGATGCCAAGGGCAAGGACGCCCATGTGCTCAAGGCTTGAGTAGGCCAGCAGGCGCTTCCAGGCCAGCGGGCGCCACAGAAACGGGACCGCGATCGCCAACGACGCTACGCCGAAGGCCATGAACGTCGCGTTGGCGACTCCGCTGCGCAATGCGGGGCCGAGCGTCACGAGCACGCGCCACGCGACGAGGATCACCGTCGGCAACAGCGCGGCGGACAGGAGCGCGCTGACCGGTGGGGGGGCCTCGCTGTGGGCGTCGGGCAGCCAGTTGTGCACCGGCGCCCAGCCGATCTTCGTGGCCAGTCCGCCGATGATCAGCAAGAAGGCAAGCAGCGCCCGCTGTCCCGACAGCGAGCCGGCATGATGAGCGATCGCTTGCCAGTCCAGCGTGGCCAGCACGCCGCCATGCGGGGACAGGCCGATGTACAGGATGAGGATCCCGACCAGGGCGATGGTCAGCCCGAAGGTCGTCAGCACCAGGTACTTCCATCCGGCCTCGAGCGCCGGTCTGCGCCCGCTGTAGGCGACCAGCAGCGCCGAAGCGCCGGTGGTCGCCTCGACAAGCAGCCAGGCGACCCCGAGGTTGTTGACCAGGGGGATGGCCAGCAGCGCGGCCCAGAACAGATAGAAGCCGAGGTAGTACCACGCTCTCGCGCGCGCGGCGCGAAAGAAGCTGCGGCCCGCGGTCGCGAGATAGGCCGGTGAGACGAGCGCGCTCAGCAGCCCCACGACGGCCACGACAGCCAGAAACGCGCCGCTAGCGCCGTCCACCACATACCACGCCCCGCGCGTGGGGCTGGCGCTGTGCACCAGCGCGAGGATCGCCAGGACAATCGCGCTCGCTGCGGTGACCAGAGCCCCGACGACGTTGATCCGGTCCGCCATCCTCGGGGTACCGGCAAGCTGCACCAGCAGCCCGCAGGCGACGGGCAGCGCCGGCACCGCGATGACCAGCGCCTCAGTCACGCAGGCTTCCCAGCAGGGAGGTGTCTCCGGTTCCGAGCTCCTCGTGGATCTTGGCGCTGAACGCACCCGCGACCGACACAACCACGACAAGGTCGAACACCAGCCCAAGCTCGATGAACACCGGAAGGCCCCCGGGCACCGCCAGCGCCGCGAGATACAGGCCGTTCTCAGCCACCAGGAACCCGAACGCCTGAAAGATCGCCGGACGGCGCACGACGGCCGTCGCGAGTCCGAGCGCGACCAGGCCGACGGCGGCGTGCTCGACGTTGGCGTGCGCCAGCCCGAACCGCGGTACGAGCGTCACCACCGCGAGCGCCACCGCCAGCGCGACGGTCAGCCGCGCGAGGGGATGGCGCTCGGACGCCATCCGGGCCGACTCCCGCGTGCGGGACACGACGACCGCCAGCAGGCCGGGGAGCACGATCGCCTTGGCGATCAGCACCAGGCCGCCAACAAGTAGCGCGGTCGACGCGCCCGAGGCGTTGGAGATCGCCTCGGCGCCCAACAGCAGCGATTGCAGCGCGACGAGCGCGACCGCGACCAACCGGCGGCGGACGATCACCACGCCGAGCGCGCTGATCACCAGCGGCCAGATCACCGCCTGGCTCACGACCCACCGCCCGCGAACCAGCTCGCCAGGCCGAGCAGACAGACCGCACCGCCTGCGCCCAGGAACAACGGCACACGTAGGATCCGCATCTTGGCCTGCGTCGTCTCGAGGATGGCGAGCAGCGCGCACCACACGGGCAGCGACACCGCGAGTACCGCCAGCCGGAGGGCGAATGGCCCGGGATGAGGCAGGAACAGCTCGGTGGCGAGCACCAGCACGATCCAGTGCCGCGCCGCCGCCGCCCACTGCAGATAGGCCAGCTCGCGCCCGGCGTACTCCAGCAGCGGGCCTTCGTGAACCATGGTCAGCTCCAGATGCGTGTCGGGGTTGTCGATCGGCTGGCGGCCGACTTCGGCCAGCCCGACCAGGACGAAGGCGAGCATCGCCGCCCAGTGCGCCGGCTCCCCCCACACCTGCGACCGCGCCGCGGCACCGCTCAGCGCCAGCAGGCTGGTGCTGCCAACGGGCAGCGACACGACCACCACGACCAGCAGCAACACGGCCTCGACCGGCACCGCGAAGGTCAGATCGCGACTGGCCCCCATCAGCCCGAACCCGCCGCCGGTGTCCCACGCAGCCAGCGTGATCGCAAACCGCCCGAGGGCGAGCAGCCCGACGAGCACGAGCGCGTCATGGCCCACCGGCCAGCCGGGCGAGCGGCCGCCGACCGGGAGCATCACTAATGCCAGCAGGAGCGAGCCCGCGACCAGCGGCGGAGCCAGCTCATAGATCACCGTCCGCGGCCGCGGCGCAACCCCGCTCTTCTGCCACAGTCGCCGCAGCTCGCGGTAGGGCTGAAGCGGGGAAGGGCCCGGCCGACCCTGAAGCCTTCCCTTGAGGTGCTGCACAAAGCCTGGGATCAGCGGCGAGAGCCCGATCCCGCCGAGCACCTGCACGAGCCCCGCGATGGCCCTGGCGCCGTTCACGCCAGCACCCCCAGGCGGACCAGCGCCAGCAGCGCGACCAGCATCCCCAACAGGTAGATGAGATAGGTCCGTAGGCTGCCGGACTGCAGCCTACGGATCACCGCCGCGCCGCGCAGCGCGGACGCGGTCGCCGGCTCATAGATCAGCGTGTCGAACAGGTGCGGGACCTCGGCCTCGTAGAGCACCTCTTGCACCACTCCGGAGTCGCTGCGCACCGTGAGCTCACGGGTCGGACGCAGGACTCCCTCGAGCACCAGCCGCAGCGGCTTGGTGAACCCCGAGGACGTCCAGGCCAGCGCGGGCTCCACCAGCTGCCCACACGTCCACGCCGGGGTCACCGCCGCGCGGCGGCGCGAGCCGACGCGCCACAACCCCGCAGTCACGAGCCCAAGCCCGACCGCCAGGGCCAGCGTCGGCAGCCCGCCCGTCCCCGGCAGATACACCCCGGCGTGTACCGACAGCGGTACGCGGCCGGGACCGAGCTCGGCCAGCGTCGGGACCAACAGCCCGGGGACAACTCCCAGCAGCACGCACAGGCCGGCCAGAAAGACCATGGGTGCTCGCATGCCCACGCTGGTCTCCCGCGCGGTCTCGCACTCCGCGCGTCGGGGCGCTCCGAGCAGCACCAGCCCGATCACCTTCACAAAACAGAACACCGCCAGCGCCGCCGTAGCGGCCAGTGCCGCGGTGGCGACCGCCGCTGCGAGCGACACCCCGAACGGACCATAGACAGAGACGTGGAGCAGTGACTGCAGGGTCATCCACTCCGAGGCAAAACCATTGAGCGGCGGCAGCCCGGCGATCGCCATGGCCCCGAGCGCGAACGCCCCACCCGTCCAAGGCATTCGGCGCAGCAGCCCGCCGAGCCGATCAAGGCCGAGACTTCCCACGGCGGCCGAGAAGGATCCCGCCCCCAGGAACAACAGCGCCTTGAAGATCGCGTGGTTGAGAGTGTGCAGCAGCGCCGCCGCAAACGCGATCGCGCTCCACTGCGGCCGGCCGAGCGCGGCGAATACCAGCGACGCGCCTAGCCCGAGCAGGATGATCCCAACGTTTTCGATCGAGTGAAACGCGAGCAGGCGCTTGAGCTCGTGCTGAAAGAGCGCATACAGCACACCCCCGACCGCCGACAGCGCCCCGATCCCGAGCAGCGTCAGCCCCACCCACAGCGGCGCCGGCGCGTCCCACTCAAACAGCACCCGCACCAGCCCGTAGAGCGCGAGCTTGATCATCACCCCCGACATCAGGGCAGAGACATGCGCGGGCGCGAGCGGATGCGCACGGGGAAGCCACGAGTGCAGCGGCATCGCACCGGCCTTGGTAGAGAAGCCCACCACGGCGGCAATCGCGACCAGCGCCCGCAGGCCAGCACCATGCATCGCCACGCCGCCCAGCGCACCATGCTCGGCCAGCACCAACATGCTGACCCACACGCCAACCCCACCCAGATGGGTGATGGCCAGATAGGCGAACACGTCACGACGAGCGGGCTCATCATGGCGGCCGACCAGGATCACCGCCGCCGGCAGCAGCGTCATCAACTCCCAGAAGCCAAGAAAGGTCGTCGCATCGCGCGCCGTCACCAGCCCCACCAGCGCCAGGCAGAACGCGCCGCTCAACCCGGCGGTCACGCGCACGCGCGGCGCACCCTGCAATGCGTCGCGCGCGTACCACAGGGCAGGGACCGCGATCACCGCCAGGACGACCAAGAAGAACCCGCTCAACCGATCCACGCCCAGCGCCGGCGAAAAGCCACTGCGAAAGCGCGCACCGACCGGTGCGGCGCCGAAGAGGATCGCGGCCCCCACGGCGCCCAGGGCCGCCATCGCTGCTGCCTGCGCGGCCAGCGACGCACGCCAGCGCCCGGTCAGCCCCCACACGGCGCCGCACGCCATCACCGCCGCCCCCGCGGCGCCGACAAGTCCCCACACGCTCACCGATCGCGCCCTTGGACCTGCGGCTCTCCAAGCTTCGCCTGACCGGGCGGACTCGCTGGGTTCCCGGTCGTCTCGGCGTCCAGTTCGCCGAGCAAGATACGGCTCTGCTCAAGGTTGGCCATCAGAATCTCGCGGGCGATCGCGAGCAGCTTCAGCGTCCGGCGATCCTTGACGCGGCAGAACACGCTCGTCCCAAGCTTGCGGCTCTCCAGCAGCCCTTGTCGGCGCAGCGCCGACAGATGCTGCGAAGCGCCGCTTGAATCGAGCTCAAGCGCATCCTGCAGCGCTCCCACACTGCGCTCCCCGTCTCCCAGGAGCTCAAGCAGCCGCACGCGAGCCGGATGCCCCAAAGTGCGAAACAACTCGGCCTTCAAACGGTAAGCCGGGCGCTGCCGGACGTCGCCGCCGCGCTGCTGACCCGCAGGCCCGCCACTCACCCACTCACCCACGCATTCGCCACTTGAAACACTCGGGGCCGGGACATGCACGAACAGTAATGCATTTGAAGCCTCGCGACCTTCAACCTTCAAATTCTCTAAGCTAATACGATTAGCGGGGTGATGCTCGACTCATCGTTCTATCGCGAGTGGCGGTCGATGCTGGCTGACTGCTGGACCGCGGAGGCGGCTCGCAACGGCGACCTGCTAAAAGCTGGTGACCGAGCCGCCGTCGCCAGATCGGCGCGACAGGCACTCGTGCGCGCCGACGCCACGGTCCGCAATCGGATCCATCGTCGGGGTCAAAGCGCGCGCGAAGATCTCATCGCAGCGGCTGCGGAGGCGCTCGAGGCCTGCGCCGCGGTATGGCAAGCGTTCGGCCCGGTCGCCGGCGCGCGCCGACTCCCGCTCCTTCGAGGGCTCGAGCGCCAGCTCGCACAGCACGAGGCACGTATGCTCGCGGGCGAAATCGGTCACGGGATCGACCGCCAAGCTGGCGCCACCGCCGCCCGGACGGCACGGCTGGCGATCGAAGGGCTCGACGATGACGCACCGGATCCGGCTGCGTGCCTGACGGCGCTCGAAGCGAGCGCTCTCGCCTTTGCCGCCATCGCGATCCGCGCCGCTGAGAATCTCGCTGCGACCGATTGCGCCGGCGGACGCCCGGTGTGGGCGCTGAGGCCAAGGTCACACGAACTGCAGCGCAGCTTCGCCGAGATCCACGCACATGCTCAGACGCTGCTCAGGTCCGGATATCGCAGCGACGCGGCTGGCCTGCTCTCCGAGTGCCTGGTCATCGCGTCGCCCTCGAGCCCGTGTGACGCCGAGACCGCTGCCTTCCTCGCCCCGGCAGCCGGTCACGACGACAGTCGCTACCGCCAACGCCGGCGCTGGCTTCGGCTCGGCGCGCGAGAGCTGCTGCTCTGCCGCGAGCTCGCCGCGCTGCCCGGAAGTGAGCCGGGCCCGGAATCGGCCGAGATCGTCGCGGCCGCGGCTCGGATCCTCGCCGACCCGGGACCCGCAAGCAGCGCCAGCGCGGCGGGCGCTCCACTCGCCTGGGCAAACCAAGCCTCGGCACTGAGCAGACTGGTCCCCGTGTGCGCGCGCGCCCTGCGGGGCGACATCGACGCCGCACACGTCGCCTGCCGAACGCTGACCGATCGCCTCACCAGAGTCGTGATCATGCTCTGGCTCGTCGGCGCCCCGCCAGCAAATCGAAGGCACGAGCCGCCTGCTGACCGCAACGGCTGACGACTCGACGCCCCCTCCACACGCAGCGACGCGCTGGCGATCAGACTCCATCCCCGGGTGCTGAGGGTCGCTACTCAGGGTAAGCGCGTGACGCACCGCGACCGCGCGGGCCAGACATCAAGCATCAAGCCCGGTCGAGGACGCAGAGTTTCGCGTAGCAATCCAAGGCAATCGCCGGACGCGGATGGCGTCTACCTAGCGAGGGTGACCCAAGACACGAGCTCTGCCGGGGTTCGCAGGCGCCAACTATGGTCCCCTGCGGTTGCTTCCATCGCCCGCGTCCTCGCCCGCCCTGTCGTCAGCTGGCGAGCGCCTGGTCGTTACGATGGTCACGGCGTTTGGCAGCGTGCTCATCGATGTACTGCTCCGCACGCGCGTCGTCGACTTCAAGCACGTACTGAAGCTCAGAAGCGAGAACCTCTCGCGATCTCTTATACAGAGCCCGCTCGGTCGCCGGAAGTGCTGCCTTGGCCGCGCGCGTCGCCAGCTCACCGAGCACCGCCGCCAGTTCGAGCAGGTCGCCGCTCTTGAGCATCGAGCGTAAACGCTTCTGGCGCGCAGACCAGCTTTCGCTCTCGACCTCGATCTCTTCCTCGAGCACTTCGACGATGCGACGAAGCCGTTCGCGGTCGATCACCGCTCGCAGCCCGAGTCGGCTCGCGCAATCGCAGGGCACCATGATCCGCAGCGAGTGGTGGTCCAGCTCGATCTCCAGGTAGCTACGCGTGGCCCCACCGAGACGCCGAGGCCGGCGGCTGACCACGACCCCGGCTCCATGATGAGGATGCACAACCGTGTCGCCGACATCGAAGGTCCTCGGCGGTTCGGCTATCTCTGATCCGGTCACGCTGGTGCTCATTATTCTCCATAACCTTATCATCTTCGAAGACACGATGTTTTGGTACAATTCTTCCGGAAACGGCCGGATGGCCGTATACCCTTCAAGACCATGGCATCCCGTTCTCAGTCGGCCAAGCCCACACCAGCGTCTCCTGACGCTGGCGCCCATGTGCGCTCGGATCCCGTGTACGTCGCCAAAGCCCAGCTCTTTCGGGCCCTCGGCCATCCCGTGCGAATCCGCATCCTCGAGCTGCTCACCGACGGCGAGCGGACGGTCGGAGATCTCCAGGCCGAGCTGAACCTCGACTCCAGCGGCACCTCACAGCACCTCGCCGCGCTGCGCCAGCAAGGCGTGCTCGAGAACCGGCGAGCCGGAACGAGCACCTATTACCGCATCAGGGACCCCCGCGTGACGCAGCTGCTGGCCGTGGCACGCCAGATCCTCACCTCGGCGCTATCGGACTCACAGGCGCTGCTCAGCGACCTCTCAGATCAGCCCGCAGCAGGCTCGCGGCGCCGCTAGCGCCCGGATGGCGACGCCGATCCCGGAGGCCAAGGCCGATCAAGCGACTTCGCCCGCCGCGCTCTCTCACCGCGGACTGCCGAGCCTTCGGCGCCTACGCGCCCGAAGCTACGATCACTTGCGTGGGCGTACGCGCTCCAGATGACGCTGACCCGAGCATCGCCGCTGTCGGCTCGCCGATCCTGAGGCGTCCGCCATGACGCCCGAGGCCGTGGGTCCGACTGCGTCGCGCCGGGACGCGATATCTGCGAAGGCGCCGGACACGCCTTCCATCGTCCAGCCGTCGGCGTCTTACAGCATCACGATGCGCGTCCGTCAGCAGCAGCGACCCGGAGCGTTCGCCCGGGTCGCCGGGGCGATCGGCGAGACCGGCGCGATCCTTGGCGCGATCGACCTCGTGCGAGCCGAGCCAGGCGAGGTGATCCGCGATGTGACCGTTGCATGCGTGGACGCGGCGCACGGCGAGAGCGTCGTGCAGGCCGTTGGAGGGCTGGACGACGTCGTGGTCGAGAGGGTCTCTGACCGCACATTCCTGATGCATCTGGGCGGCAAGATCGAGGTCAACGGAACGATTCCGGTCAAGACTCGCGATGACCTCTCGATGGCGTACACGCCAGGCGTTGCGCGAGTGAGTCTGGCCATCGGCGAGGACATCGACAAAGCGTGGTCGCTGACGATCAAGGGCAACACGGTGGCGGTGGTCTCAGACGGGACTGCGGTGCTCGGCTTGGGCGACATCGGCCTCGAAGCCGCGATGCCGGTGATGGAAGGCAAGGCTCTGCTGTTCAAGGAGTTTGCCGGAGTCGACGCGTTCCCGCTGTGCCTCGCGACCAAGGAGACCGACAGCATTGTCGAGTTCGTCACGGCGGTGGCGCCCACGTTTGGCGCGATCAACCTCGAGGACATCTCGGCGCCACGGTGCTTCGAGATCGAGCGGCGCCTGCGGGAGAAACTCGACATTCCGGTCTTTCATGACGACCAGCACGGAACGGCGATCGTGGTACTCGCCGCGCTGATGAATGCGCTGCGGGTCGTCAGAAAGCGTGCCGCGGAGGTCAAGGTCGTCGTTGTTGGCGCAGGTGCTGCCGGCGTGGCGTGTACCGAGATCATGCTGGCCCACGGTGTGCGCAACGTCATTGTGTGTGATATCGAGGGCGTGCTTTACACGGACCGGCCGGACCTCGACCCAGTACGGATGGCGCTCGCCGCGCGAACCAACCCGACCGGGGAGCGCGGCATGGCCAACGACGTGCTACCCGGCGCTGATGTGCTCGTCGGCGTGTCGGGGCCTGGCGCCGTCTCTGAAGCTGCCGTGCGCAGGATGGCAGCGAGGCCCGTGGTGTTTGCGATGGCCAACCCAGAGCCCGAGGTTCGTGTGGAGGCCGTCGGCGACGACGTCGAGATCATGGCCACGGGTCGTTCGGATTACCCGAATCAAATCAACAACGTGCTGGCCTTCCCGGGTGTCTTCCGCGGCGCGCTTAACGTTCGCGCCCGAACGATCAACGAGGCGATGAAACTCGCCGCCGCGCAGGCTATCGCCGGCGTGGTGGCAGACGACGAGCTCCACGCCGAATACATCATCCCGAGCGTATTCAACCGCGAGGTGGTCAAGGCGGTGGCGCTGGCGGTCGCGCGGGCGGCGGAGGCCAGCGGGGTCGCGCGTCGCTCCGGCACCGCCGGGGCCGAGGCGATCTGAGCTCGCCCAGGGCGGCCCGCGACGGGATGAAATGGCCGCGGCGATCGGCCGGCACGCGTGTGGGCGTCTCGCCCGGCGCCTTATGAGGCTCTTCAATCACGGGTTTCCGTGTCGGCCGAATGTTCATGTTGCCTCAGGCCCCGGGGCGTGATCACCGACGGTCCACGCCACCTTATGTGGCCGCCGACCTGACGAGCGCGCTATTCCTCGAGCTCGTCAGCGACCGACCGGCGGCACCGGTGATGGAAGGCGATGCTCCCCGCCCGGTTCAGCTCTGCGCTCAGCGTCAACCGCGACCCCTCCAGCATGGTGTCGTCGCTCAGGAAAACGCGGATCGGCTCATAGACCCCGATCACGTGGCCGCAGAGCGCGCAGTGCAGTTGATTTACACGCACAACGATGTCAGTTCAATCGGCCGCAGGACGCGGTTAAAGTCACTTTCATGAGGTAAAACCTTATGATCTTCTACTCTAACCTGCTTCTACGCTTTGGTCAAATGACGCGAGCGTAGCGGAGGCGACTCTGTTTCGTCAACGCACCCGACCCACACGAGCTCCACGATCGGCGAGGCCGAGGCCGTACGCGCCTCCGCTACACCATGTAGGGTAATCTTCGATGCTTACGAAACACTGAGAAGATCGGCAGCCGGTCCTGATTTGCGGGGCGAGACCGGTCTCGGAGGAGGATCGCGACCATGACCACGAGCAGCGCGGAAGCGACCATCGCGACCGCCCCGGCGGACGTCAACCCGCGGCTGTTGGCCTGGGTGCGTAAGACCGCCGAACGTACTCAGCCCGCGGCGATCCAGTGGTGCGACGGCTCACAGGAGGAGTACGACCGCCTGTGCCAGCAGCTCGTCGACGCAGGGACGTTCACGCGGCTGTCGGAAGCCAAGCGCCCGAACTCGTACCTCGCGCGCTCTGATCCGCGCGACGTCGCGCGGGTCGAGGACCGGACGTTCATCTGCGCCACCAGCCAACGGCAGGCGGGCCCGACCAACAACTGGCGCGACCCGCGACGGATGCGACCGATGCTCACAGAGCTGTTCCAGGGCTCGATGCGGGGCCGCACGATGTACGTGGTGCCGTTCTCGATGGGGCCGATCGGATCGGACAAGTCCTACGTCGGCGTGCAGCTGACCGACTCCCCCTACGTCGTGGTGTCGATGCGGATCATGACCCGCATGGGGCGCACCGCGCTCGATGCGCTCGGCCACGACGGCCACTTCGTCCCCTGCGTGCACTCGGTCGGCATGCCGCTCACCGACGGCGTCAAGGACGTCCCCTGGCCGTGCAACCCCGAGCACACGTATATCGCGCACTTTCCCAACACGCACGCGATCTGGTCGCATGGCTCGGGGTACGGCGGCAACGCGCTCCTCGGCAAGAAGTGCCTGGCGCTGCGGATCGCCTCGGTCATGGCGCGCGACGAGGGCTGGCTTTCGGAGCACATGCTGATCCTCAAGCTCACCTCCCCCGAGGGAGCCGTGAAGTACATCGCCGCCGCCTTCCCGTCGGCCTGCGGCAAGACGAACCTTGCGATGCTGATCCCCACGCTACCGGGCTGGAAGGTGCAGACGATCGGCGACGACATCGCCTGGATGAAGTTCGGCTCAGACGGCCGGCTGTACGCGATCAACCCGGAGGCCGGCTTCTTCGGCGTCGCACCCGGAACCGGCGAGAGCACCAACCCCAACGCGATGCAGACGATCAAGCGCGACGCGATCTTCACCAACTGCGCGCTGACCGACGACGGGGACGTCTGGTGGGAGGGCATGACAGAGCAGACTCCGAGCCACCTGATCGACTGGCGCGGCAACGATTGGACCAAGGACGCCGAGCATCCCGCGGCGCACCCCAACGCCCGCTTCACCGTCGCTGCCGCCCAGTGTCCGGTGATCGCCCCCGAGTGGGAGGACCCCGCCGGCGTTCCGATCGACGCGATCCTGTTCGGCGGCCGACGCGCCAGCGTGGTGCCGCTGGTGCGCGAGGCGTTCGACTGGACGCACGGCGTGTTTCTCGGCGCGACGATGAGCTCTGAGAAGACGGCGGCCGCCAGCGGCACGATCGGGGAGCTGCGCTTCGACCCTTTCGCGATGCTCCCGTTCTGCGGCTATCACATGGGCGACTACTTCGCCCACTGGCTGAAGATCGGCCGCCATGAGCACGCCAAGCTCCCCAAGATCTTCCAGGTCAACTGGTTTCGCAAGGACCCCCAGGGGAAGTTCCTGTGGCCCGGCTACGGCGAGAACTCCCGGGTGCTCGCATGGGTGTTTCGCCGTTGCGAGGGCAAAGCGAACGCGCGCGAGACACCGATCGGACTCGTCCCCACGCCCCAGGACCTCGACCTCACGGGCCTAGAGCTCGCGCCCGGCGCGCTTCAGCGAGTCCTCGCTGTCGACGACGGTGAGCTGCGCGCCGAGCTGCCGTTGATCCGAGAGCACTTTGCCCAGTTCGGCAGCCAGCTCCCGGGCGAGCTCGGGGAGCTGCTCGAAGACCTCGACCGACGCCTTGGCAGCGGCTGAGAGAGGCGGGACCATCTCACCGCATCGCCCGAGATTCCCGCAGACGCCCGCGCTCCCCCATCCGTCGCGTGTCTGGCACTCAGCCACCCGGAGCAGCAGCTCGGGCTGCGCTGATGGGGTACCTCCGATGAGTCCCGCCGGTTCAGAGGACCGTAGGCCAGTCACGAGTTGCGGCCGTGCACGGCCGCAACTCCGGCGGCGATGAGCCGGCTCGTGTCATGGCTGCGCGCCAGTCGCCCCGGGGCCGGTCTCGGTCATCGGGTTGGGCCGAAGCTGTCTCTCTCTGTGCTCGCGCTCTCGGCCGCCTCGGTGGGCTGCTTGACACCCTGCTCATCTCCGGGGCCGGCTCGTACGCGCTCGGCGCTCTGGATGCCTGCGCGACCCTGGCCTGCGGCGTTCTCGCTGTGCGGATCGGGTGGCACTCCCGACGGGGCAAGTCCCGCCCAACAGAGCCGACGGCGCCGAGCGCGATGCCCGAGCGGGCCCCGCCGGCTCATAAGATGAGCAGTCCCAGCCTCGACAGTCAGCGCCTGCACCAGCGCGCAGCCGCTTCTCGACGGCGGCCGCGCCGGGCATGAGATGCCGCGTTCGATCGTCAAACTTCCAGCCCATGCCGACGACGAGCCCGAGGTCTACGTCAACGGGGTGCTCCAACAGCCCGGCGTCGACTACCACGTCGACCGCGGAGCGCTCGTCTTCGATCGCGCCCTGCGCACAGACCGCGTCTCCGGATGGCGGTGGTTCCTGGGCGCCTGGGGGGTCGGGACCTATCGACAGGACGACACCGTCGACGTCCGCTACGGCGCCGACGGACAGACTCACTCCGCCCACGGCCTACAAGTCACGGTCGTCGACGACGAATTCGACACCGACAACTGACCCGGCTGTCCGGGACTCAGAGCTGCGGCCGCGAGTCCGCCAGCGGCCTTACTGTATGTCACCCCGGACGACCACTCGCAGTTGACGTTTCAATGACTAAGCCCATCGAGTTGCCTGACAACTTTCAAGTCGAGCTGCGGACGGAAGGACCGACGACCGTGCTGCTCCTTCGAGGCGAGCTGGACATGGCCACTGCGCCCATCCTCGAGGAGCAGTTCAGCCGCCTGGGCGACCGTGACGTGATTCTCGTCGACCTCCACGGCCTGACGTTCATGGACGCTCGCGGCCTTCACGTGCTGCTCGCCGCCCACCGCAACGTGACGCTCCGCGGACGCAAGCTCACCGTAATCAATCTGGGTTCCGAAGTCCGCTCACTTCTGGGCTTGGTTGACGTTGATGATTCCTTGATGCTCCTCAGCAGACCCCGGCCTCCCAAGCCGGCGCCGCTCGGGCTTGGCATGCGCGACCGGCTGCTCCTGGCCTTCGCCAATCTCAACAGCTACGGGATTGTCGCGCACCCGCACCTCCCCGGCAGCGCCGAAGCCGTACACCGGCAGGTCGCCAACGAGGTCCGCAACAAGTACCCCCATGGCCTGGGCTCCTATGTATTCTGGCTCGCCGTCGACGACGCCCGGTTTCGCCCCGACGGCTCCTTGCCCCCCACGATCGAGCTGGCGTTGCACTACGGAAACGACGACGTCGTCCCGGCCGTGATCGCGGCCTGTGCCGACACGAGCATCGAGATCTCACGCGATCGCCGACGACGGATCCTGCTGGCCCGCGACGCCGAGTCAGGCGGCGATTCCCGCGATTGAGGACCAGCGGGACCCTCGCGCCAGCTTCCGGGTCATGGACAGTCGATCTCTGACAGGGCGTGGGTGTCCACGTCATAGACAAACCCGCGGACGCGCTCCCGGTGCACCAGAAATGAAGAATGACGAAGACGGGCCACCGACTGGCGCACGTCGGCCTCGACATCGGTGAAGGACTCGATCGCAAACGACGGGGCCATGCCGGTGTCCGCCTGAAGCTCGGCTCGAAACCCGTCGTCGGTGAGCTTCTGCATCCCGCAGTCGGTGTGGTGGATCACCATCACCTGCTCGGTCCGCAACAGGCGCTGCGAGATTGCCAGCGATCTGACGACATCGTCGGTGACGACCCCGCCGGCGTTTCGCAGGATATGCGCCTGGCCATCCTCCAACCCCAACGCGGCGAACACGTCGAGACGTGAATCCATGCACGTCACGATCGCTAGCCGAAGACTCGGGCACAGATCCAGATGCTGAGCCTGGAGGCTCAAGGAGCGCGTCCGGTTGTTCGCAAGAAGCTGATCGATGACGTCCACGGTCGACATGCTAGGCATTTCGGTCCTCAACAGAGGACCTCCGGTTCCCAACGCCGCGGCACACAGTCCTGCGTCAGGCTGAAGGCGAGCATCTGCCCCGCCGGCGCACGAGGCTCGTATTGGGCGCGGGCGGCGGTGGCGTCCTTGGCGCCGTCGACGACGACGATCGTTTCCGATGTCTACGGCCCCCGGGACGCAGATAGGCGCGCCAGCCGGTGCGTCTGCAGTTGCGTGTCGACCTCGACGGGAACGCCAATTGAGCGAGGTAGCGTGACCAGGTGTGACGGGCAAGGCGTCAACCGCGCGAACCGGGCGTGTTCTCGAGCGTCGCCGGGCTGTCGCCCTCGCGCACCATTACCGGGACGTCGAGGACCTCTCGATCAGGCAGATCGCCGACCGTCTCGGTCGCTCGCCCGCGACGGTCAAGGCGTACTTCTACGATCCGACGGGCGAGAAGGCGCGGGCGGTCAAGGCTCGCTACGTTGGGGTGTGCCGCGGGTGCGGCGCCTACACGCAGCCGCGCAACGGCAAGGGCGACGCCTACGCTTACTGCAAGGCATGCCATCCCGGCGCCATCGGACGCCGCTGGACGCGCGGCCGAGTGCTGGACGCCATGCGCGCCTGGCGCGCGCGGTACGGCCGGCTGCCGTCGTCCTACGACTGGTCACCCACGCACGCGCGCCGACGTGGGGGAGAGGCGCTCGAGCGACTGAGGGAAGGCGGCTGGCCCTCGGCCAGCGTCGTGACGGACGTCTACGGGAGCTGGACGGCGGCACGGGCGGCGACCGCCGAGGCAGATGGTGAGGCCTGCGCCGGGGAGCCCCGATCGACGGATCGTCCGTCGGGGAGCGGGGCGTGACGGCGGTCATCAGCGGTCGCCGTCGCGTCGATCGCGGCCATCGCGCAAGAGCAGTGTGGGAGCGAGGCTCTGAGCCGGGAACCCAGTATCTAAAAGCAAGAGCCAGACGCGGTTTGAAAACGGAGCGGAGTGTTGTGAGCATCCAGATCGGCGAGCAGCTCGTGCGGCGGCAGGGCCGGGTACGTGCCCTGGCATCGGTCTCGGACCGTTCGTCCGATATGGCGGTGAAGCCAGGCTCGGCGGGTCGCGCTGACTCAGCAGGGGTGCCGTCGCTCGGCTGTTGCGCGGAGTTCTTCGTGGAGCGCGTCCGTCCACTTTTGCGGGTTGCGCGATCGGACGGCACGCGGGCGTTGGTGAAGCAGGGTTTGACGGCTGAGAGCGCGACGTCGCCGGCAAACCTTGTCCGAACGAGGCCGGCACTCGCGGGATCGGTCGATTCTCCCAGCGGACTTCACCAGCGGTGATGCTCGCCTCATCGTTCGGCGACCAGGGAGGTTTCCGGGATGCCTAGGCGTTCTCGTGATCGTCCTATCGAGACGGTGCCGCGCCGGCTGCTCACAAGGGCCGAGGCGGCCGCGTCGCTGGGAATGAGCGTGGCGCACTTCGAGCGCTACGTGCAGCCGTTCGTGAAGGTTGTGCCGTGCGGCCAATTGCTGCTGATCGAGCCTGGGTCGCTCGATCGCTGGGTCAACGAGCACGCTCGCTTCGCCAGCGCCGTCGCGTGAGCACCGCTCCGCGCTTGCGGAGCTTGCTCCGGGGCCGTTCGCGCGGGATCATCGGCTGTGCGGCTCGGGCGGGACGACGACGTGTCCAGCCGACCGCCCAGCGACTTGATGCCTGACGAATACCGCAAGACTCGCACTACCGGCCTCTATGTCCGCCACAGTCGAAGCTGCCCGGCTTACGACAATGAGGCGCGGCGGTGCCGATGCGAGCCGTCCTACCGAACACGACGCCGGATCGACGGAAAACCGCAATGGAGCCCGGTGTTCAAGGATCGAGCCTCGGCAATCAGCTGGGACGGGCACGAAGCTAACGCTGAGCGGGCGGTGCGTGGGAGCCGACTGATCGGGCCAACGTTCGGCGAGGTGGCGCGCGACTGGTGGGGGCTGGTCGAGGCCGGCACCTACGCTCGGCGCCGCGGCCGCAGCAAGAAGTTGGCGGACACGACCGTCGCCGACTACCGAGGAGTGCTGTTCGGGGGAGCCGCAGCGCGGATGCGCGCCGGCGACGGCGCGCTCGCCCTGGTCGAGCGTTGCGGCCGCCGTCCGATCGCCGCACTCGACGATTCCTACTGGCAGTCGATCATCGACGAGCTCGTCCGGGACGGCAAGTCGCACTCGCGGATCGCCACGTACCTTGCGGTGATCCGGCACATCTACGCGTACGCGAGGCGTCCGAATCTGAGGGTTGTAACCAACGACCCGACGCGCGAGCTCGAGATGCCGGCGAACGACGGGAAGGTACGGGAGCGGGTCGCGACCGCCGACGAGGCGGCGAAGCTGATCGAGGCGCTTCCGGTGAGCGACAGTGCCGGAGCGCTGAGCTGGGAGTCCGTGACTGAGATCCGGGCGTCAAGCCAGAGCGCTGTTGCGCTCGGACGGCGCTTCGGGGTGAGCGACGCGCTCGTCGGCAAAGTCAGGCGCGGGGAGCTCTACAAGACACCTGATGGCCGGCGCTCGCGCGAGACCGGCGACCGGGCCGGCTGGGGCCTTGCCTTCTACACCGGCATGCGCCGCAGCGAGATCGGGCGGGCGCAGTGGGAGCACGTGTTCTGGACCGCCGACGAGATCATGGTCGCCCAGTCCAAGAGCGACGCGGGGGAGGGGAGGCGCGTGCCGATGGTCGGGCCGCTGAAGAAGATCCTGCGCGAGGAGTGGATGAGCGTCGGGCGCCCGGCGACGGGGCTGATCGTCACCCGCTCAGTCGCCTCCGGTAAGTGGCAGGCACGCGCCGATCGGGCATGGAACATGGCCAGTATCTCGCGCGTGACGCTGCATGAGGCGCGGCACACCTACGCGAGTTTCCTGATGGCTGCCGGCTACAACCTCAAGCAGATCCAGGAGTATCTCGGGCACGCGGACCTCGTTACGACCGGGCGCTACATCAAGAACCTCCCGGTCCCGCGCGGAACGACCGCACGCGAGAAGCTCGAGGCATACCTGGCCACTGAGATCGGCGACATCGACCCCTAGGATGTGGACACTAATGTGGACACACCTGTCAGCGTCGTTGTCGTTCGTGGGGGTTTGTTGGGCACCCAACGCATTCGGCCGCGATCGCAATAAAGCTGCGTAGTTCCAGGGATTACCTGGAAACTGCGTGATGCCGGAGGAGGGACTCGAACCCCCGACACGCGGATTATGATTCCGCTGCTCT
>OBLU010000675.1_pt1 | contig 31913 bp, 28 predicted proteins | sample 1518681 | NCBI WGS metagenome assembly OBLU01 (sample SAMEA3539304, study PRJEB22396) | soil metagenome | biome: tundra; feature: field; material: soil | place: USA | collected 2010-05 | depth 0.15 m
GGGCGACGGCGCGGCCGTCGGGCCCGGTGATCGTCAGGCACCAGCGCGCGCCGGGCCCGGCCGACAGGGCGGCGGCCAGGTCACGGCAGGTGGCTGCGTCGGCGGGCCCGTATCCGGCGACCTCGCCCGGTGTCTGGGTCAGGCCCTGCCAGGCCGACAGCGGCATCGTCAGGTTCACCGTGCCGGACAGCCCGGCGGGCACCAGGGGCACATCCGGCCAGGGCATCCAGGCACCCAGGTCCGGCTGACCGCCGGGGTGCTGCCATCCGGGCAGCAGGGTGCAGATGGGGCGGCCGGCGAGGACCGCGGTGAACACCGCGGCGCGCAGCTGGGACAAGGTGCCCTCGGCGCCGTTTTCCTTCAGCCAGCGGGCCAGGGCAGTGATCCGCTGATCAGCGGCCATCACCTCGGCGGGGGGCAGGTCCCGGCCGGCCAGCGCGCCGTTGCCGGACGGCTCGTCCCAGGTCTGCACCCGGGCGTCCTTCCTGGCCTGGCGGCGGCGCCGCTCGGCGGCTTCCGGTCCGCCGCAAGGACAGCGCGGCGCAGGGCCGCACGCAGCTGCGCGGTGGTCATCTTTCCCGCACCGGGCAGGATCAAGGCCTCGATGGCCGCGGCGGCGGCGTTGTCCAGCGCCGCTAGCTCGTCAGCGAAGACGACGGCCTTGGGCCACTCGATCCGCCCGGCAGCCAGCGCCGCCCGGCAGCCGCTCAGCCGCTCCAGCTCCGCCGAGAGCCCGAGCAGCCGGTCGGCGCTGCGGCCGGTCAGCGTCAGCGCCGCGGCCAGCTCATCACCGATGTGCTCCAGCAGGCGCGGGTTCTTCCTGGCCTTCGCCTGGACAGTCCGCCGCCGGGCCAGCTCACCCACGACGTCGACCTCTCCGGCCGCTGCCCAGGACGCCAGCCGCCGCCGCGCGCACAGGACGCCGATCAGCTCATCGTCGGACAGCCGGCCAAACCCGCCCGCCGTGGCGTCCGCGGTGAAGCCCGCCAGCACCGGACCCGGCGCCAGCCCGTCCAGCACCCCGCCGCCGGCGAAACCGCGGCCCGGCGCACCCGGATCCCGGTGCGTGAAACCGGCCGCCAGCACCTCCGGCACCCCCGGCCGGGCTCCGCGGCAATGATGGCCGCCAGTCGCTCCGCCGCATCCTCCGGCGGGCTCCAGTCCGGATCGAACTCCTCATCCCACAGCTCGTCGTAGGCGTCATCACGCCCGTCCGGCACTGGCATGCCCCCCTCCCCTCCGGAATCCTGAGCTAACTGGCTGTCTAGGCAACCTGGCAGCCTGACTTATTAGCTCACACTATCGAACGTCACTGACTGTCTGGCCCCTGCCGCGAAGCATGAATGGGACTGCGCTCGGTCGTTGCGCGACTGGCTCTTGTCACGGTCGGGGCGGTAGCTCAGGAGCGACGCGGGAGGGGCGGGTCGCTGGGTCAGGCGGGCGGGCCGCGGGCTGGGTCGCGAGCGCGTCGAGCACGAGGTCGATCGCCCGATCGAGCTGCGGGTCGCGTCCCGCCGCCCAGTCTTGCGGCGGGAACGGCACCTCGATGTCCGGGTCGACGCCGTAGTTCTCGACGTCCCACCCGAGGCCGTAGAACCAGAACGCATAGCGCGGCTGGGTCACTGACGTGCGGTCGACGAGTTCGTAGCGCCCGTCGATGCCGATCACCCCGCCCCAGGTACGGGTGCCGACGACCGGACCGATGCCGCGCTGCTTGAATCCCGCGGTGACGATGTCGCCGTCGGAGCCGGCCTGCTCATTCGTCACCAGCACCCGCGGCCCCCGAGGCGAGTCGCTGGGATAGGTGGCCGGTGCGAGATGCCGCGGCACCTCCCAGGCCCGAACAGTGCGCGCGAGTTTCTCCAGCACAAGCTCTGAGACATGCCCCCCACCGTTGTCGCGCACATCGATGATGAGCCCCTCCCTCGCGACCTCGACGCGCAGGTCGCGATGCAACTCCGCCCAGCCGCTGCCCATCATGTCGGGGATGTGCAGGTAACCGATCCGTCCGTCGGTCGCGGCGTGCACGACAGCCCTGCGGCCGGCCACCCATGCCTGGTAACGGAGCGGCCGTTCGTCCCCGAGTGGTTCCACGACCAGTTCTGCGATCTCGCCGGACCGGCGCCGGATCGTCAGCTCGACGGGCTTACCCGCGGCGCCGACCAGCATCGCCGGTGGTCCGAACGCGGCATCGACCGGCCTGCCGTCGACCGCCACGATGACGTCACCGGGATCCAGCGCAACCCCTGGCGCGCGCAGCGGCGACCGGGCAGCGAGAACCGACGTCTCGCCAGGCAGGACGCGGGCGACGAGCCATGAACCGTCAGAGTCCCGCTCGAAGTCCGCGCCGAGCAGCCCGATGCGGCGCTCAGCTTCAACAGGCCGCTCCGGCGGCTTTTCGTACGCGTGCGAGGTCCCGAGTTCACCCTGAACTTCCCAGAGCAGGTCAGAGAGGTCGTCGCGGGTCGCGATCTGGCCTAGGAGCGGACGGTATCGGGCGACGATCTGCTCCCAGTCGATCCCGGCCATGTCCGCGATCCAGTAATGGTCGCGCATCAGACGCGCGGCTTCCTCGTACATCTGCCGCCATTCCGCCGGAGGGTCGAGCTCGACGCGAATCCGCTGCACGTCGACCTCGATGACATCAGCTGGATCGGGGTCCTCCCCCGAGTGGACAGCACCCACCTCGCGGTCCGCGGGGAGCACGCGGAGCTTCTTTTCGTCTCGCACCACGATCGAGCGGCCGTCACCGGATACCTCGAAGCTGTCGAGTGCCTCGACCAGGTCGAGTTCTTTGCCCTTGGCGAGGTCATAGCGGACAAGCCTTGGCCGCTCTGCGGCGGTGCCCGGACGGGACCGCTCCTCGCCTAGGACGCCGAGGACCGGCTCGGCCAGCCACAAGAGCCCGTCGTGCGCCGCTCGCAGACGCGAGTACCGGCCGGCCGAGACCGGGAACGGAACGACGCGATCGGCAAGGCCGTCAGCGTCCACCTGAAGCGGGCCCGCCCCGCCAGTCCCAGCCGCTTCTCCAGTCCCGCTAGCCTCGGCAGATTCAGTAGCCGCAGAGGGCCCTCCAGCAGCGGCACCGGCCCCTGCGGCACCAGCACCGGCCCCTCCGGCACCAGCCGTACCGTGCTGGTCTCCTGTACTCCTGGGACGGCCGCCGAGCTCCGCGTCGAAGGGTGACGGGGTCGTGGCCGCCAGGGTCAGCAGGTACGGGCGCGTCCCCGCCGGGAACGACATGTCGAACACGTGGGTGTCATAGACGGGATCGAACGTTCGCACGGACAAGAACGCGAGGTACTTGCCGTCGAGGGTGAAGACCGGGTCGTGGTCGTCGAAGCGCAGCGGCGTGGCGTCGATCACCTGGCCGTCCACGCGGGCAAGCTTGATCTGACGTAGCGGCGCCGGGCCCGGGTGCGACCAGGCGAGCCAGCGGGAGTCTGGCGCGAAGCTGAGCCCGCTCGCGTCGCCGTAAGCAGACTCGTCCAGCACGCGGAGCACACCAGTGCGGAGATTCACGAGCACGACCCGGCCGTCGTGAGTCGCCACCGCGGCATGCTCGCCGTCCGGCGCTCCGGCGAGGTCGAGCACGCGGCCGAGCTGCCCGGCGCCGATCCGCCGCGCAGTCCCGGAGCCGGGACCGGCGGCCGGGAGGACTTCGAGCGCATCCTCGCCGTCGGCGTCGGTGACGAATACGACTTGCGCGTCGGATCCGCGGCCGACGACCCGCGCGAGTCGCGCCCGCGTGCCGGACCCGCCAGCGAGGAAGCGAGCGGGGCCCTTCAGGTGGGTAAGCCAGTGGATCGCACCGCGCACCTCGGCCGCACTGGCGCGGCCGTCGTGGTCGGGCGCGTACTCGCCGAGCTCATCCTCGGCGCGAAGCGTCCGCGCGGCCCGGCCGTGCCGGGGCGCGCCGAGCCGGATATCGAGGCGCGACGGCACCGAGTCGGGCGCCAGGTCATCGATCCGGAACAGCTGCCCGGCGCACTGGTAGACAACACATGAACCGTCGCTTGCGGCCGCCCGTGCATAAAAGTCTGCATGATCACTGTGCCGCCGCAAGTCAGAGCCATCGGCCAGCGCCGAGTAGATGTTTCCCGCACCCTCGTGATCCGAGGCGAACACCAGCCGGTCTGCGACGAACACCGGGTCCTCGAGCTGGCCGTCGAGGCGGCCGAGGTAGCGCTCGAAGCAGCCACTGCCAGCGGGATCGATCCATAGCGCGGCCGCGGTACCGCCGCGGTAACGCTTCCAGGCGGCACCGCGGTACGCGTGCTGGTTGACGCCGAGAACGACCGCTCCGTTTGGTCCTCGGGCGAGCCCGGTGATCGGGCCATAGCCCAGCCGCTCGGTGACCTCGCCCCCGGCCGAGAGGGCATAGACCCACGTCCGGCTTCTGAACGGCTCGCCGGCCGCAGAGATGGCGAGGACCCGGCCGTCGTCGGTCCAGCCGATGACCCGGGTCGCCGTGTCGCCGAAATACGTGCGCCGCCGGACAGGGCCACCATCGGTGCCGACGAGATAGACCTCGGGAGCGCCGTCGCGCCGGCTCGTGTAGGCGAGCAGGGCGCCGTCGCCGGACAGCTTCGGACCGGCGGCAGGGGCGTGGTCTGCGGTGAGCCGCCGGGCGGTTCCGCCTGCCGCCGGTGCGAGCCACACGTCGTCGTCGGCGACGAAGGCGACGGTGTCGCCGTGGACAGACGGGAAGCGGAGGTACGCCGGTTCGTCACTCATCATCCGACTGTAGCCGTGGCAGCAGCAGGCGGGCCGCGCAATAACAACCCCCCGGCGAACCCCGCCGGCAACCAGTGATCACCGCGGCGCGGCTCACGCCGATACGCTCAGAACGTGCGGAAGACCGAGCCGGACGTCCTGGTCATCGGAGCTGGCGTGTCCGGCCTGACGACGGCTGTCTGCCTGGCCGAAGCCGGGCTGCACGTGATCGTGCAGGCAGCCGCGCCGCCGCAGCAGACGACATCGGCCGTGGCCGGCGCAATCTGGGGCCTGCACCTGGTCGGCATGGATGACCGGGTCGCTGGGTGGGCCCGGCTGACGCTCGGCACGCTCCGGGAGCAGGCCGGCAGTCCAGCGACCGGTATCCAGATCAGGAGCGGCATCGATGCCAGCCAGCGCCCGCAGCCTGATCCGCGGCCAGATCCGCCGTCCTGGACCAGTGGCGTCGGCGAGCGGCTGCGGTGCGATTCAGCCGATCTCCCGGCCGGCTATGCGTCCGGCTGGCGGTTTACGGCGCCGGTGATCACCATGCCCGTCTACCTGGATTACCTGCTGGAGGCGCTCCTGCGGGCGGGCGGGCGGCTGCAGGTCGATCGCGGCTTCGCCTCCCTGCGGGCCGCGGCCGACCAGTCAGCCGCGCGAGTGATCGTGAACTGCGCGGGGATCGGCGCGGCTCACCTTGTGCCTGACCCTGCCGTGGTGCCGGTCCGCGGCCAGGTCCTGGTGGCAGCCAATCCTGGCATCACCGACTTCTTCATCGGCCACGGCGGGAAACCAGGCGAGATCGCTTACCTGTTCCCGCACGGGGACACCGTCGTCCTGGGCGGAACGGAGATCGCCGGGAACTGGAGCCTCGAGCCCGATCCCGGTACCGCCGCACGCATCCTGCGCAGCTGCGCCGCCATCGAGCCCCGGCTGACCGGGACGGCGGTGCTGGCGCACCGGGTCGGGCTCCGGCCGGTTCGCCCGCTGGTCCGGCTGGAGGCGGAGGATATCGGCGGCGGCCGCCGCGTCGTGCACAACTACGGACATGGCGGCGCGGGCGTGACGCTCTCCTGGGGCTGCGCCCTGGACGTGACCCAGCGAGTGGTCCGGCAGCTCAGCTGACCGGGACCGCGGCAACCTGCGTGCGATCCCCGCCGATGGCGCAGCGGGCCAGGCAGCCAGTCAGAAGCCGGGGAAAATCGCCCGGAGCTGGTCCAGCTCGGCAGGGCTCGCACTGACGCCAGCGGGGGTATGCCAGGGATCCAGCCGGCCGTACGCCAGCCGCAGCAGGGCCTCCGCCGGCATGCTGATCTCAGCCGTCGCGTCAGCACCCGAGGAGTCACCCGTGCCCTCCCCCGGCCAGTCCGTCATGCTGACGGCAGCGGCCGCGGTGAGCAGGTAATCGCGGTCCGGGTCGCTGGTCCGGATCCGGGCGCGAAACGGCTCCTCCTGCGGTTTGCCCAGCCGCGGCGCGAGGAACTGCGGCACGTTGTCGATCAGCAATGCCGCCGCGTCCGGCGCGACGGTCGCGCCCTGGTCGGTCAGCACCGCGATGTCCCAGGTGTGCAGGGCATGCTCGCCCAGCCGCAGCCGGATGACCCCGACGCTATCGAGGTCCATCCCGAAGAACGGCAGTCTGATCGCAGCCAGCTGCTCGTCGCCGAGCTGCTCCAGCGTCCGGACGTACTGCTCGTCGGCGGCCAGCGCATCGGCCGCCTGCTCGTCCGGGCCCTTGGCGTTCCAGGTATCCCAGACCGGCTGGAATGCGTCCCTGCTCACCTGCTCGGCCTGACCCAGCGCACCGGGCAGCATCAGCAGCGCGATCTCGGCGCCGCTGCCGATGTGCGACAGGACCTGGGCGTTCGTCCAGTCCCGGCAGTACGACTGTTCCCGCAGCTGCGCCGGAGTCAGGGGCCGGACCAGGTCGGCAAGCCGCTCATGCGAGTTGCGCAGCGCGGCGATCCAGGCTCGGGGATCGGACTGGTCGGACTCCATAACTGACTCCGTTCTGCTAACGAAAAGGCTGCGGTGCCGACGACAGCACGCAGCGGCCGTCATCGCCGCCGTCGTGCGGCGCGGCCGCCGTGCCGCCATTACAACAGCAGCGGGGGCGAGGCCCTGCGCCGGCCTCTCGGCTAGCCCGTAGGGTTGGTGAGATGAAAATCGGTTTTGGTGCGCCGGTATCCGGCGCCTGGGCGACACCGGAGAACCTGGCCTCGTTCGCGAGCCGCGCCGAGCAGGCCGGTTATGCGTCGCTGTGGAGCTTCCAGCGGCTGCTTATTCCGGCGGGCTCCAGCATGGACCCGGTGTATCAGAGCGTGCTCGACCCCATGCTCGCGCTATCCTACGCGGCGGCAGTCACCACCCGGATCAGGCTGGGCGTCGCCATCGTCAACATGCCGTTCGTGTCACCTGCCTACCTCGCCAAGCAGGCCGCCACGCTGGACGTGCTCTCGGCCGGACGGCACGATCTGGGCCTGGGCATCGGCTGGATGCCGGAGGAGTTTGCCCTGACCGGAGCCTCCATGTCGCGCCGCGGCGCCCGCTCCGCTGAGTATGTCGCAGTGCTGCGCAGCCTGTGGCGCGAGGGCACGAGCGAGTTCGACGGCAAGTTCTACCAGGTCCCGCCGGGCACGATGGCACCCAAGCCGGTCCAGCCGGGCGGCCCGCCGGTGCTGCTCGGCGGCATGGCGCAGCCCGCGCTTGAGCGCATCGGCCGGATCTCCGACGGCTGGATTACCGCGAGCAGGACCGACCTGTCCAAGATCGGGGACGCGATCGGGATCATCCGGAATGCGGCGTCGGCAGCGGGCCGCGATCCAGCTGCGCTGCGGATCATCTGCCGTGGCGTGGTCCGGGCCGGCTCGGCGGCGAGCGGGCCGGACGGCAGCAGGCTGCTGCTCTCCGGCAGCAACGACCAGATCCGCGCCGACACCGGCTGGCTTGAGGCCCAGGGAGTCACCGAGATCTTCTACGACCTGAACTGGGACCCGCAGGTAGGGGCTCCGGACGCGGACCCGGCCGCCGCGGCGAAGCGCGCGGGCCAGATCCTGGCAGCCCTCTCCCCCGCGGCGTAGCCGATCCAGGCGGACCAGCCATCAGCCCGGCCTAGCCGATCGACGACGGCTGGGCCGCCGCGGAAGTCGGCTGTGCCGGGGTGAGCCGCTGGCTCAGCCACTCCAGGCACTGCGGCAGCAGCCGGTACCAGTTGTGGTAATTGTGTCCGCCCTGCGGCAGGTACAGCGAGTAGCCGCGCATCGGCGCGCGGATCACCCGCAGGAAGGCCCGAGTGCCCGGATAGACCTTTTCCGTCCGGGACGCCGTGGCCAGCACCGAGGCAGGCGGCGCGGGCAGGTGCTGCAGGCGCCAGTCCAGGTTGTTCTCGTCGCGATACGCCGCGCTGCCGCCGTACAGGTTCCCGGTGGTGCTGTCGGTGACCGCGTTGTAGTAGCCGGACATCGACACCGCCGCGGAGAACTGGTAAGGGTTCAGCATCGCCAGCTTCGCTGCGCAGTAGGCGCCAGTGGAGTAGCCGAGTGCTGCCCAGCCTGACCCGCCCGTCTGCACCCGGAACGTCCGCTCCACCGCCAGCGGTACATCCTGGGCAAAAAATGACTCCACCTGCAGGCCGGCCGGAATGTTGGTGCACTCGGTGTCGCGTGGCAGCGCCGGGGAGACGTTCATCATCACGTAGATGGCTGGCCGGATCTTCCCGGCAGCGGTGAGCCGGGCCGCGGTGGCGGGCAGCCCGAGGAACCTCACGATGCTCCACGTCGCGTTCGGGTATCCGGTCAGCGCGAGAACTACCGGAAAGCGGGCACGCGCGTACGCCCGCTGGAAGTACTGCGGCGGCAGGTAGACGAAGGCGCTGCCATTGCTGATGCCTGTGTGCTCGCCCCTGATCGTCACCTGGAGCACCTCGCCGACGGACCGGACGGCCCGGCCGAGTCCCCCGGCGAGATTCAGGCCGCCCGCGACTGCCTGTTTGGTCTCCGCGTGATGGTTGGTGTAATAGCTCGGCGCGTTCGCCGCCAGCTGCCCGTTGGCCGCCTCTGGCAGGACCGAAGTGCCGCCGGGAACCGGGCCCAGATCGGTCCCGGTGACCGTAATCGGCTTCGACGACATGGCGATCCCGGCCGAAGACGCTGCCGCCGGCACCGAGCCGCTGCCGAACAGCACGGACCAGGAGTCGAAGAACATGAAGTAGCCGTTGATGGAAACAAGCAGCGCGATGACCGCCAGCGCCTGGCTGCCCGCCACGAGGCCGAGCCGCGCGGCGATGGGACCGACCTGCTGCCGGGCGACCCGCGGCCAGAGCCAGACGGTGACCGCCAGTCCGGCGACCGCCGCGACGATCGTCAGCTCTATGAACAAACTGCTGGTCAGTCCCATGGCCTAGCTCCGCGCCGCCGCATCCGGGCTCAGCTGGCTGCCGATCCAGTCCAGAGCAGGGGCGGACGGCCACTGGCCGGCGGTCACCCCGATCGCTGTGACGTGCATCGGCGGCCGAGCCAGCGTGAGCCACTGCTGCGCCCGGCCGCGGCCGGTGAGCAACACCGACACCGGCTGCATCGGCTGGTGCTGCAGCAGCCACAACAGGTTGTCAGCCGCACGAAGCTGCTGGCTGCCGCCTGGCTCGCTCGGTCCGGGCGGCGCCTGATAACCGGCCGCGGGCAGCGCGGCGGCAGCGAAGATCTGCGAGTTCGTCAGGGCAAGCTGGAGCGCGCAGTATCCGCCGGATGAGTCAGCGAGCACAGCCCAGTCGCGGGACAGCGGGCTGGCGGCGCGATAAGCCGAATCGATCGCGCGCGGCAGATCCTGGGAGAAGAAGGTGGCCGCCTGCGCACCGCCGGGAATGTTCAGGCAGCCCTGGTCCTGGCCGATCTGGGCCGGCAGCACGACGAGGATCAGCGGTCGGAGCCGTCCGGTGACGATCTGAGCTGACGTCATGGCGGCAAGCCGCTGCGCATTGCCCGGCGCCGCTGCGGCGCCAATCTGATCGGAGATCACCACAGCGGCGGGTAACTGCGGCGACGCAGCTGCGGCGGCATACCCGACGGGCAGGTAGACGTACCCGGTTACGGTGAGCCCGGAAAGCTGGCCGTGCAGACGGACAGTCAGGAGCTGGGCGGTCTGCGAAAGCTTGCCCCGGCCGGGGACCGCCACGACCGACCTTGCCGTCACGGTGACTGGCGGCAGGGATCTGCTGGCGCTGTACTCGGCGGGGTCCTGCCGACCGGCAATAATCGCGGCGCTGCCGGTGTCGGTGCCGAGGAGGTCAGACCAGGATGAATAGAAGTCGGCCGCCTGGTTGACCACGACGAAAATGAGGCTGAGAACTATCAGCTCCAGAACGCCGAGACAGGCAATCCTCGCCAGGACTGCGCGGATGCCACTGCCCGCCAGCTTCGGCCATAGCCAGATCATTCCTGTCAGCAAGCCAGCCGCCGCCACCGCCAGCACCGCCACGAGGATGGGGCTCGTCAGTCCCACCTTGGCGCCTCCGGATGTGTCACGTCCACGACATTAGTCGGGCGCAATAACCAAACGGTGACATCAGAGCGATGGTTCCGCCCAGCACTACTCAGGCGATGGTTCCAGCGAGCAATCTTCAGCTGCCCAGGCCTTCCCGATGGGCGATCGCGGCCGCCTCGGTCCTGCTGCCAGCGCCGAGCCTTGCCATGATGTTGGAAACATGGACGCTCGCGGCCTTGCTGGCGATGAAGAGCGTGGTGCCGATTTCCCTGTTGCTCTGTCCCGCCGCAATCAGGCGCAGTACTCCAGCTCTCGAACAGCGCCCCGCGCAGGATCGGCGGCCCCTGATGCGAGAGGCGTCCCGGCGTGCGCTTGCCGTCGCAGGAATACACGGTGACGTCCAGGCCGGTATGCCGCACCGCCTGGGCCGAGGAGGAGAACCGCCGCGTATCACATCGCCGCCGGCCGGCTCGCTGTCGCTGCGGTCGGGGAGCAGCCGGGACAGCACGGCCGCGCAGCGAGCAGCGGGCTGCCGGACGGCGGGCCAGTTGCCGCATCGCGCAGCGCGTCCGCAAGCGGCCCGACAAGACGGTAAAGCCCTCCCCTGGTGCCTTCGCGGCGAGTTCGGTCACCAGGCGCGTCTTGCCGACGCCGGCGTCGCCGCTGATCAGCATCACAACGGGCTGGCCCGCCGCAGCGTCGGCGAGCAGCCCAGTTAGCCGGTCAAGCTCGGCGGATCTGCCGACAAGAGGGCCGCGGGCCGTTTCGAGCACATCGTCATTATCCAAGGGGAGAGAATGCGACCATGCGATCAGCAAACGGTTCGCCGCGGGTGATCGGCTCAGCGGGCTCGATCCTGAGCATCGGCTCGGCGGGCTCGATCCTGTCGATCGGGTCAGCCGGCTCGATCCTGTCGATCGGATCTGCTGGCTCGATCTTGTCGATCGGCTCGGTCGGCTCGGTGGGTTCGGCGCTCTCAATCGGCTCAGCGGTCAGCTACGGCTCGATACTGTCGGGATTTTCCCGCTGGTCGATCCGGGCGTGGCGTCGCCGCGGGAGCCGAGCCGGTCGATGATGAGCGCCGTTGCGAGCACCACTGAGGTGCCCACTGCGGCTCCGCCTACGGTGTCGGTGAAGTAGTGCAGCCCGAGCGTCACGAGCGCCACGGCCACGACGGCCGCTGTCAGTAGGGCAGCGAGCGCGAGAAGTACCCGCACCGCAACGGGCAGCCGGGGCCTGATCGGATTGATCAGCAGCACCGCGACAGTGCCCGCAAGTGCGATGATGCCAGTGGTATGGCCGCTGGGAAAGCTCAGCCCGCCGACCAGCGTCCGGTCGATCAGGGGTTTGAGCAGGTACTCGGTGAGAGCTCCGGCCACAGGCACAGGCACGGCCACGAACACCGCTGCGCGCCACCGGCGTGTCGCGAGGCAGCCGAGGAACAGCGCCGTCGTCATCACGGCTACCGGAATCGGATCAGCAACGTCCACCAGGAATTTCAGGATCGCCCGATGACCGCCGAGGCTGGCCTTGAGCCGGGGGTCAACTCTCGCGTCCAGCCAGCTCGCCCGGGTGTGGTGCGCGAACAGCGTTCCGAGCAGCACCGCGACCACCACGCACACGGCCAGGAGTCCGATAGCTAGCGGGCGCACGGCGGGCGGCAGCAATGGCCGGGACGTCTGCAGCGGCGGGCGCCCCGATGCCCGGCGCGATGTCCTTGGTCCCATCCGGTCATCCTAGGCGGGGCCAGGATGATCCTGCGGACATGGCACCGTGGCCGGGATGGGCACGGTGCGCCGCAGATCAGCGCAGATCAGCAGCGGCGCGGGCCTGGCAGCCGCGCGAGCAGTGCCGTGAGCGTCTGGCCGAGCGGGGCGTCGATGGTCAAGCGGGCCAGCGCGTCGCCGCGCGTCGGCCCGTGGTTGATGATCACGACCGGTATCGCAAGCTTCGCCGCCTGCCGGGCGAACCTGAAACCGGACATCACAGTCAGCGAGGAGCCGAGGACGACCAGTGCCCTGGCCCGCTCGACCAGCGCGTAGCACTCATGGACGCGATGCCGCGGCACGTTCTCACCGAAGAACACCACGTCCGGCTTGAGCAGCCCGCCGCAGCTCTCGCAGTCCACGAACTGGAAATCCGCAGTCTGCTCTTCGGCGAGGACAGCGTCGCCGTCCGGGCTGATGCCGGTCACCCGCGCGTCCCAGCCCGGATTCGCCGCGCGCAGGCGCCGGTCCAGATCGGCGCGGGACGTCCGGCCACCGCAGCCAAGGCAGACCACGCGGGCCAGGGCGCCGTGCAGTTCGACGACCTGTCGCGCGCCAGCGGCCTGGTGCAGACCGTCGACGTTCTGCGTGATGATCCCGGCGAGCAGCCCCCGCCGCTCGAGTTCGGCGACCGCGTGATGACCCGCATTCGGGATGGCCCGTGCGATGTGCCGCCAGCCGTGGTGGCTGCGCGCCCAGTACCGCTGGCGGGCCACGGCACCGCCGGTGAATGTCTGATAAGTCATCGGCTCGGCCCGGCGCGCCAGGCCGCTCGGGCCCCGGTAGTCCGGGATCCCGGACTCCGTCGACAGTCCGGCGCCGCTGAGAATCGCTACGCCGCCACCGGTGATCAGATCGGCCAGCACCGCGAGCGGGCCAGCGGCGGCGGCGACCGCATCCACCGGCTGAGGCGCATCCGCATCCGCCAGATCCGCCAGCGCGCCGGTCACGCCGCCGTGAGGCCTGTCCGCTCCGTAAGTCACCACTTCATGCTGCCTGACGTCTGGACCTCCCGGCGCAGCCGCACCCTGCCGGTCTTTTTGGCCCTGATCGAATGGCGTGGAAAAGGAGGAATCTCGCGCGGCTGATCGCGGTGGGCTCGGGTGTCGTCGGCGCCAGCTGCGCGTATACCGCCAGCCGTCTGGGCGCCGAGGTTGTGCTGGCGGACGCCGCGCTGCCCGGCGGCGCGACGGCCGCCGGCGCGGGCATCATCTGCCCGTGGTCGTCCCGCGTCGATGATCCCGTCTGGTATGGCTTCGCCTGCCCGTCGGCGCGCGAGTACCCGCGCCCTATCGCGGAGCTTGCCGAACTCGGCGAGGCCGAGGTGGGCTACCGCCAGGCTGGACGGCCGGCTGCTCGCCCGCTCCCTCGCCAGTGCGGCGGCCGGCCGGGGTGCGGTCGTCCGGGCGGGCACAGTGCAGCTCGTCTGCCGCTCCGGCCGCGCCGTCGGCGTGCTGCTCGACGGGCAGCTCATCGAGGCCGACGCCGATTCCAGGGCTGTCGCGGGCGCTACCCGCGGGACCGGCTCAGGCTTCGACTACCGGGTCACGCCGGGCGGCCTCGCCGAGGTTCTCGAGCACGCGCTGGCCGTGGCGCCCGGCCTTGCCGCCGGCAGCTACCAGGAAACCAGGGTGGGATTTCGCCCGCTCGGCCCGGACATCCGGCCGCTGCTCGGGCCGGTTGGCGGCGTCGAGCAGCTGGTGGTCGCCACCGGCCTCGGCGCCTCAGGCCTGACCATGGGCCCTACGCCGGTGCCATCGCCGCGCGGGCGGCGCTGGGCGTGCCGCAGGCCATCGACCTGGCGCCCTTCGAGCCGCTGCGGTCACCGCCAGCACCAGCACACTGAGCCAGCACCAGCCCTCCGAGCTAGCCAGCGGCTGCCGACCCGCCGGCAATTTCGTAGGACCAGAACTCGCTGCTGACGCCTACGGGAGCGGGCCGCTCACCGCCACCGCGTTCTGCTGCCGAGCGGTGCCCGTGGCCGAAGGCCGGTGAATTCAGCCACACCTGGAAGGATTCCTCATCCCGCCACCGGGTCACCACCAGCCAGGTGGCGCGCTCATCGGCCGGTTTGAGGAGTTCGAAGCCCTCAAAACCATCCTGGCTGTCGACCGCGCCCGCGCGGGCGGCGAACCGGCGCGCTAGCTCGTCGCCGCTGTCGGCCGGCACAGTAATCGCGTTGATCTTCACGACGGTCATGTGCTCGATAATGCCAGGCCCAGCGCCAGACCAGCGATCCGCGCCGGAAATGGCGACGGGGTCGATGTGCTCGCCTGCACTCGTCAGGCGAGGTAACCGTGCCGTCGATTCCACCCGACCGCCGACGAGTGGGCATTGACCATGCCCCAGATCCAGGCACCGAGCAAGATCGGGAAACCGATGAGCGCAAACGTGAGAATCCAGCCTACAATATATGTAATTAGGATCACGACTCCGACGCGGACATTGCCCGCGAGAATGGAGCCTAGCCCCGGCACCAGGAAGGACAGCAGGACATTGATCGCCGGATTCTTGGCTATTGGCCGCGGCCGTGCCGCCGCGGTCTTCTTGCCATGAGGAGCCCTTGGTGCCGGCACCAGCTGGTCCGCGCTAACAGCCGCGAACTGACTGGTCACCGTCTCGTCCGGGCTGAGCGCCGGCTGCTCCGCTTCCCTGTACTGGCTGTTATCCATCCCGTCTCCCCTTTTGCCGTCCTTCGTGCACTTGCGGTAGTTCACCATCGCCTATCCGAGTTCGAGGTACGGCACCACGCGATAAGAGGTCGCTACGAAGAGGCCGCCGCTTAACTAGCTTGCCAGCAAATGCCATCCAGGAAGCCCAGAAATGCCGATCCAGAATGGTTCATGAAGCAACATGCAATGCTCTTGCCTGTATTGTCCGGCGCGCTGACGCGCCCATCGAAGAACACGCGCGGCTCAGAGCGGCCGGCCTGCCGCCGGCGCCGCAAAGCGCGTCACCCGGCGGCCCGCGACGATCAGCAGCGTGATCGCTGGCGGCACGGCCGCTGGCGCAGCGGTCAGCGGCGCCGCAGCGGTGCGTTGGCCAGAGCAGGCGGCTCGTAGCCGCCGTCCGCCGGGTTGAGGTTGGTGCCGGGCGGCACGATCTCGTCGATCTTGTCGAGGACCTCGGCTGACAGGACAAGATCAGCGGCGCCGAGGTGGCCTTCCAGGTGCCCCATTGTCCGCGGGCCGACGATCGCCGCGGTGACCGCGGGATGGCTGAGCACGAACGCCAGCGAAAGGTCGATCAGGGACAGGCCAGCCTCATCGGCCACCTGAGCCAGCTTCTCGACGGCTTCGAGCTTGGCCTGGTTCACCGGCAGGCTCAGGTCGAACCGCTGCGGCAGCCGTTGCGCCCGGCCGCTGGTCGGCAGCTCGCTGCCCTTGCGGTACCGGCCTGACAGCCAGCCGCCTGCCAGCGGGCTCCACGAGATGACGCCCATCTTGTGCTGCTGGCAGACCGGCAGCACCTCGGCCTCCACGCCGCGGACCAGAATGGAGTACGGCGGCTGCTCGCAGACAAACCGCTCCCGGCTGCGGCGCTGCGCGACCCACTGCGCCTCGACGATCTGCGAGGGCGGGAAGGTAGAACTGCCGGCGTAGCAGATCTTGCCCGCCTTGATCAGGTCGGTGAGCGCCCCGAGGGTCTCGTCGACGTCGGTCGTCTCATCCGGCCGGTGGATCTGGTACAGGTCGATGTAGTCCGTGCCGAGCCGCCGCAGGCTGTTCTCGCACTCCCGGATGATCCAGCGTCGCGAGTTTCCCCGCTCGTTGGCGTCCTCGCCCATCGGCGCGTGGGCCTTCGTGGCGAGCACGATGTAGTCGCGCCTGCCCGCGGCCAGCGCCTTGCCGACGATTTCCTCCGACTCGCCGCTGGAATACACATCAGCGGTGTCGATGAAGTTGATGCCCGCGTCGAGCGCACGGTGGATGATCCGGATCGACTCGTCGTGGTCCTGATTGCCCCAGGCGCCGAACATCATCGCTCCCAGACAGAGCGGGCTGACTCTGACGCCGGTGCTGCCAAGTACGCGCATATCCATGCTTCTCACCCTAGCGAGGCCTGCCCCAGGGGCCTCTCGGGCGGCCCCCTCCCAGCTGGCCCCTAGCCGCCAGCCGGCCGCCGCGGCCGGTAAGCCTGACGTCGGCCGCGCCCCCGAGGCGCTACCATCTGCGCATGAGCCACGACCCCAGCCACAGCGTGCGCCCGGCAGGCGGCGTGCCTGACAAGCCCGCGCTGGACGGCATCGAGGACAAGTGGGCGCGCCAGTGGGAAGCGGCGCGTGTAGTACAAGTTTGACCGGACCAGGAGCCGCGGCGATGTCTTCGCCATCGACACTCCGCCGCTAACCGTCAGCGGGTCCCTGCACCTCGGGCACGTCTTCTCGTTCACGCAAACCGACACCGTCGCGCGGTACTGGCGGATGCGCGGCAAAGCGGTGTTCTATCCGATCGGCTGGGACGACAACGGGCTGCCGACCGAACGGCGGGTGCAAATCTATTTTGGCGTCCGATGTGATCCCGCCCTCCCTTACCAGTCCGGTCTGCTGCCGCCTGGGCCCAGGCCAGACGGAACCGCCGTTCCGCCGCGGGATCAGCTGCCGGTCTCGCGCCGCAACTTCGTGGAGTTCTGCCTGCGGCTCACCGGACTGGACGAGCAGTCCTACGAGGAGGCCTGGCGCAGGCTCGGCCTGTCGGTCGACTGGGACACCAAGTACCAGACCATCGACGACCGGTCGCGGGCCGTCTCGCAGCGTGCCTTCCTGCGCAATCTCGCCCGCGGTGAGGCGTACTCGGCGCAGGGCCCCGCGCTCTGGGACGTGACGTTCGGGACCGCGGTGGCGCAGGCGGAACTCGAAGAGCGGCAGATGCCGGGCGCCTACTGCGGGATCGCCTTCACGCTCGAGCACCGGCCGCCGGACCGCCCGGGCGCCGGCGGCGAGGTGCACGAGGTACTGGTCGCGACCACCAGGCCCGAGCTGCTGCCCGCCTGCGTCGCGCTGGTCGTCCATCCCGACGACGAGCGTTACGCCGGCCTGATCGGGACGACGGCGCGCACCCCGCTGTTCGGCATGCGGGTGCCTGTGCTCGCGCACCGCCTGGCGGACCCAGCGAAAGGCACCGGCATCGCCATGGTCTGCACGTTCGGCGACACCACCGACGTGATCTGGTGGCGCGAGCTGCAGCTGGAAACCCGGCCGGTCATCGGCCGGCACGGCAGGCTGGCAGCTTCCGCCCCGGCGTGGATCACCGGCCGGGACGGGCAGGCGGCCTATGACCGGCTGGCCGGGTCGACGGCCAAAGCGGCCAGGGCGACCGTCACCGGGCTGCTGCGCCAGGCGGGCGCGCTGCGCGGCGAGCCGGAGCCGATCACGCACCCGGTCAAGTTCTACGAGAAGGGCGACCGGCCACTTGAGATCGTGACATCCCGCCAGTGGTACATCAGGAACGGCGGCAGGGACGCCGGCCTGCGCGAGACGCTGCTGCGCCGGGGCACGGAGCTGTCCTGGCACCCGCCGCATATGCGGTCCCGGTATGAGAACTGGGTGCACGGCCTGGCTGGCGACTGGCTGATCAGCAGGCAGCGCTTCTTCGGCGTGCCGATCCCGATCTGGTATCCGGTCGGCGATGACGGGCAGCCGTTGCAGGACTCGCCCATCGCGGCCGCCGACGACATGCTGCCGGTTGATCCCGCCGCCGATGCGCCGCCCGGCTACTTCGAGCACCAGCGCGGCAAGCCCGGCGGCTTCATCGCCGATCCTGACGTGATGGACACCTGGGCGACCGCGTCGCTCACGCCGCAGATCGCCGGCGGCTGGAGCATTGACGATGACCTGTTCGGCCGGGTGTTCCCGATGGACCTGCGGCCCCAGGCGCACGAGATCATCCGGACCTGGCTCTTCTATGCCGCGCTGAGATCCCAGCTTGAGCACGGCTCGCTGCCGTGGCAGCACGTGGCCATCTCCGGCTGGATCCTCGACCCGGACCGGAAGAAAATGTCCAAGTCGGTCGGCAATGTGCTGACGCCGATGGACATGCTCCGGGATTACGGAACGGATGCGGTCCGTTACTGGGCTGCCAGTGCCCGTCTCGGCGTGGACACGTCGTTTGACTCAGGCCAGCTCAAGATCGGCCGCCGGCTGGCCGTGAAGATCCTCAACGCGAGCAAGTTCGTTCTCGGCATTGACGGGGCCGGTGCTGCAGGACAGATCACCGAGCCGCTCGACCGGGCGCTGCTGCACCGGCTCGCCGACATCACCGGCCAGTGCACGGCCGCGTTCGAGGCCTACGACCACGCGCTGGCGCTCGAGCTGACCGAGCGGTTCTTCTGGTTTTTCTGCGACGACTACCTCGAGCTGGTGAAGCCCAGGGCCTACGGAGAGCAGGGCGAGGCCGCGGCCGGGTCCGCGGCCGAGACGCTCCAGCGAGCACTGTCGACGCTGCTGCGGCTTTTTGCGCCGTTCCTGCCGTTCGTGACGGAGGAGGTCTGGTCCTGGTGGCCGCCTGAGCCTGGCCAGGAGGGCTCCATCCATCGGACCGGGTGGCCCGATGCCGATGACCTCCGCGCACTGGGCGGGTCTGGCGGCGCCGTACTCGCTGGCGCCGTGCTCGATGCGGCCTCGTCGGCGATTGCCTCGATCCGCAAGGCGAAGTCGCAGGCCCGACTGCCGATGAAGGCGCCGGTGCGCCGGCTCACGGTCGGCGCGCCGGCGGATCAGCTCGACACGCTGGCTGCGGTGCTGCGCGATGTCCAGGCGGCGGGCCGGGTCGCCGCGGTGGACCTGCGCGCGGAGAGCCGCGGAGAGCTGCTGCTGGAGGTCACGATCTGAAGGACGCGCACGCCGCCAGGTATTCTCACGGGATGGACAAGGTGCAGCTTTCCGAAGACGAATGGCGGGAACGGCTTAGCCGGGAGGAGTACCACGTGCTGCGCCAGGCCGGCACCGAGGCTCCGTTCCGCGGCGAGTACACCGACACTAAGACCGAGGGCGTGTACCGGTGCCGTGCGTGCGGCGCCGAGCTGTTCCGGTCGGACGCGAAGTTCGAGTCGCACTGCGGCTGGCCCAGCTTCTACCAGCCCACCAAGGACGATGCCGTAGTCCTGCTGCGGGACCGGTCCCTCGGCCGGGTACGGACCGAGGCCCGGTGCGCGAACTGCGACTCCCACCTGGGGCACGTCTTCGAGGGCGAGGGCTACGACGTTCCGACCGATCAGCGGTGGTGCATCAACTCCATCTCGCTGACGCTGGAGCCAGCCCGCGGCACCGCAGCGGGCGACGCCGCTACGGGCGCTGACGGTCAGGCCTAGCGAACGTGGCCAGCCAGCCAGTGGGCCAGCCGGAGCCGGGCCTGCGGCTGATCAGGTCGGCCGAGCTGTCCGGCGCGACCGCTCAGACCAGCGGCATGATCCGTTCTGCCGCGATTTCCGGTGACCTCGTGGGTGCCAGGTCACTGTGGATGGGCCGCACGGTGCTGCCGCCGCTGGTCTCCTCCGGCAATCATCACCACGGCGAGTCCGAGACCGGCATCTTCGTGGTGTCGGGACAGCCGGCCTTCATCTTCCGGGATCCCCGGTCCGGCGAGCTGGTCCGGCTGGAGACCCAGCCGGGCGACTACGTCTGGGTCCCGCCGCAGGTGCCGCACCGGGAGGAGAACCCGTCGGCGACGGTCGAGGCGGTCGTCGTGATCGCGCGCTCTACCCAGGAAGCCATCGTGGTGAACATCAGCCAGCTGTGAACCGACCGCCGGCGTCGCCCGCGAGGGTGTTCGCATATCGGTTATCGGTGGACAGAATGGCAGTGCACGATACCGGCAGAGCCAGCCTTCCAGGTGCGGTTGCCACGACCCCGCCCGCTGTGGCTCGGGCTGCTGGCTGTCGCGGCGGTCGTCGCGGCTTCGGTCACTACGCTCTCGCTGCGCGCCGCACCGCTTTCTGCCCGTGATCGCCGCTGGCAGCAGCACATCGCCTACCTGGCCCGCGAGCTTCGCCGGGTACAGCGCGGCGGCTTGCTGAACGTCCGGCGGTCAGCGTGGGAGGCCGCCGCCGCCCGGCTGGAAGCGGAGGCGCCGCGGCGGACCGATGGCCAGGTAATCGTGGGACTGGCCAGGATGGTCGCCATGATCCACGACTAGAAGACGGGCGTTGACCTGCCGCCAGGGCCGTTCCATCCGGTCTACCCGCAGTGATTCGGCAGCCGGCTGTACCTGCTCGCGGTGCCATCTGACCGCCGCGGCTGACCGGTGCTCAGCTGCGGCCGGTGACACCGCACCGCTCCAGGCGCTCATCAACGGCATCGTGACCGATCCCGCGATCGACCGGCCCGGCCGCATTTTCGGGCTCGTCATCGGATTCACGGACTCATCGGCCCACCTTGACGCAAATAGCCTTGGGGCAGGAAGCCCGCGCGGTCCTCGTGGGGGTCGATCCCCTGCTGCAGGGCGCGCTTAGCTACGGCCGCACGGGCTAGGCCGCCCTCCCGCCGCGCGTAGCAGCGGTTGGCTTCACCCCTGGCACCGTGCCCTACTCCGGCGGCGCGCCGGAGCGGACTAGCGAATGCGGACCTAGCTCGTCCAGCCGTGCGTAGCCGGACAGCCGCATGGTCAGTTCGAACTCGGCGCGCAGCGTCCGCAGCACGTGCCGGACTCCGGCCTCCCCGGCCATGCCCAGCCCGTAGGCGTACGGCCGTCCGATCAGCACGGCCCTGGCGCCCAGCGCCAGCGCCTTGAGCATGTCGGACCCGCCCCGGATGCCGCTGTCGAAGAGAACGGTGAGCTGCGAGCCCACCGCGGCGGCGATGCCGGGAAGCGTTTCGAGCGAACCGACAGCCCCGTCTACCTGACGGCCCCCATGGTTGGACACGATGATGCCGTCGACGCCCGCGTCCGCCGCCCGCCGCGCGTCGGCGGCGGACTGGATGCCCTTGAGCACGATCGGGCCGTCCCAGTGCTCGCGAGCGAAGGGCAGATCGTCCCAGGTCAGCGACGGATTGCCGAATATCTGGGTCCAGTGGAGGATAGCTCCGCCTGGGTCGGCCTCGACCGTGTCGGCCAGTCCCGCCTTGAAGGCCGGGTCGGTGAGGTAGTTCTGCACCCCGATGCCCCGCAGGAACGGCAGGTAGGCGTGGTCCAGATCGCGCGGCCGCCAGGCCAGCAGCCGGGTATCGAGCGTGATGACGAGCACGCTGTAGCCGGCCGCCTTGGCTCGGGTCATGAAGCTGGCCGCCACGGACCGGTCCCTGGGCCAGTACAGCTGAAACCACCGCTGCCCGCCGGAGCTGGCGGCCGCGACGTCCTCCATCGAGGTGGACGAGGCGTTACTCAGCACCATGGGCACGCCGAGAGCGGCCGCGGCCCTGGCGACGGCCAGCTCGCCATCGGGATGCGTGATGCGGAGCACGCCCATGGGCGCCAGCAGCATCGGAACGGCGAGCGGCGCACCGAGCACGGTGCTGGCATAGGACGGGGCGCTGACGTCGGTCAGCATCCTGGGCACGATCCGCCAGCGCCGGAAAGCTTGCGTGTTCTCCCTGGCCGTGTCGCCCGAGCCGGCGCTGCCAGCGATGTAGCCATGCGCCTGCGGAGACAGCCGCGCACGCGCCGCGGTCTCCAGCGCCGCCAGGTCCGTAGGCAGCGCCGGGACAATTCCGTCCAGCCCGGACAGATAGATCTCGTCCTGGTAGGCCTCCAGCGGCTGATCCACGCTGCCTCCTCCATCCGGCTCACCGGCACGAAACCTGCGAAGCCGCCCGAGCCCGCCGGCCCACCAGCCACCGGCCCGGACCAGGCTTGCCCGCCCGACTGCGATCCCCCGCAGCGCCCTTACTCTATGACCAGTTGCCGCGCCGGAGCCGGGACCGGGACGTACGCTCCGGTCATGACCGACGCGCCAGGTTCTGCCGACTGCGCCCGCGAAATTGCCGCCGCCCGTGACCGGCTGCTTGCCTTCGCCGTCACCTGCACCGCCGAAGAATGGCAGTCGCACGCCCTCGATGAGCACGGTGACCCACGCCCGGTCGGAGTGGTGATCGATCACGTTGCCGACGCCTACGAGTACCTGGCCGGCTGGATCTCCGAGATCGCCGGCGGCGTCACCCCGGCGGTCAGCCCCTCGCTCGTCGACGAGCTGAACGAGCGGCACGCGGCCGGCGCCGGCCAGGTGAGCCAGGGCGAAGCGGCCGCCCATCTGCGCGGCAGCGGCGACGCGATCGCGGCGCTTGTAGCCAGCCTGACCGCAGCGCAACTGGACGCCGCCGACGGCATGGGCAGGCGCCTGGCGCAGATCGCCGCGCGGCACGCGGACAGCCACCGGGCCGAGCTCGAGGCGGCAGTGCGCTCCTCCGCCTAGCCGCTGCAGTCGTGCTCCCCCGCGTAGCCGCTAGTGCCGGCGCGGGCAGAATGACGGCATGCCCCGTGCCAACGACGAGGTCGCCGCCCTGCTGCGGGAGCACGCCGAGCTGATCTATATCACCGGCGGCGACACGTTCCGAGCGCGCAATTACGAGAAGGCGGCCAGGGCGGTGGCCGGCCACGCGCAGGACGTCACGCAGCTGAGCCCTGCTGAGCTGCGGCAGATACCGGGCGTCGGCAAGTCAATCGCCGAGAAGATCAGCGAGTTCACCGCGACCGGCACCATCCGCGCGCTTGAAGAACGACGCGCGGAGATCCCCGCCGGGGTCCGGGACCTGACAAGGATCCCGGCGCTCGGGCCGAAACGCGCGCTGCAGCTTTACTCCGAACTCCAGATCAGCTCTGTTGCCGAGCTCACCGAGGCCATCAACGCGGGCAAGCTGGCGGGCCTCAAGGGATTCGGGGCCAAGAGCGAAGAGAAGCTGCTGCGTGGCATCGAGCTGATGGAAAGCGCCGGCCAGCGCGTGCTGCTGGACGTCGCCGACGACCTGGCCGCGCGCGTTGTCGCTGCCGTCAGCGCAGCCCCCGGGTGCCTGCGGTGCGCGCACGCAGGCTCGCTGCGCCGCTTTCGGGAAACCGTCGGCGACGTGGACGTGCTCGCGGCCGCGCGGGACTCGGCTCCGCTGATGGCCGCGCTCACCGGGCTGCCAGGGGTCACCGAGGTCATCGGGAGCGGTGACACCAAGACGTCGGTCCGCGCTGATGGCGGGCTGCAGGTGGACCTGCGGGTGATCCCGCTGGATTCCTGGGGAGCCGCCCTGCAGTACTTCACCGGATCGCAGGCGCACAACGTGCGGATCCGCGAGATCGCCGTCCGCCAGAAACTCAAGCTGTCGGAGTACGGCCTGTTCGACGCGGTCAGCGGTGAGCTGATCGTCTCCCGGACCGAGGAGGAGGTCTATCACCGGCTCGGCCTGTCCTGGGTGCCGCCGGCACTGCGCGAAGACACCGGCGAGGTGCAGGCCGCCCTCCGCGGCGAGCTCCCGGTCGTGGTCACCGACGCCGATATCCGCGGCGACCTGCATACCCACACCAGCCTCACCGACGGCGTGGCCTCGCTGGCGGACATGGTGGCGACAGCCCGTGCCCGCGGTTACGCGTACTACGCCGTCACCGATCACGCGCCGAACCTGTTCATGCAGCGGATGACCAGCGAGAAAATGCTGGCCCAGCGGGAGCAGGTGCGCCAGCTTGACGCCCGCCTCGCTGCCGACGGCGCGGCGCCAATGGACCTGCTGCACGGGACCGAACTCAACATCGCTCCGGACGGGACGGTGGACTGGCCAGCCGACTTCCTCGATGGCTTCGACATCTGCGTGGCCTCCGTGCACTCCCATTTCGATCAGTCCAGGCAGGACATGACTCGCCGGTTCGTCGCCGCATGCGAGAACCCGCACGTGAACATCATCGGCCACCCCACCGCCCGGCTTATCGGCAGGCGCCCGCCGGTGGATGTCAATCTCGCCGAGTTGTTCAAGGCCTGCGTCAGGACCGGCACCGCGCTGGAGGTCAACGCCCATCCGGACCGGCTTGACTTGCCAGCGGATCACATCGGCGCGGCCAGGGACGCCGGGGTCAGGTTCGCCATCAACAGCGACGCCCACTCCATCGTGCACCTTGACTACCTGCGGTATGGCATCGGAACAGCGCAGCGCGGCTGGCTGACCGCGGACGATGTGATCAACACCTGGCCGCTGCCAAAGCTGCAGGACTTCCTGCGCAAAGGCCGCTAGCACCAGGAAGCGGAGCGGGTCGTCCCGCCCAGTCCAGACGGACAGCCAGAGGGCTCCCAGCGGCCCAGGTTGCCTGACGCAGTTGAGATACCGCCGGCATGCCGGCACCGGGGCAGATCCGGCGGAGAACTGACGAGGTTCCGGGGCTCGACGGGCGGCCTTCCGGACTGTACCTAGGCTGCCGGCACAGGCGGCCATCGCAATCAGCCTACCGCGGCCATCCAGCGCAGAGTCCTGCTACGCAGCGTGAGCGCAGCGGTGGCGACCTGAGCGCTCGCGCGACGACATCTCCGTGACACCGTGCCGATTCTGCACGCATTGGTGAGGCCGGTTCCGGCATCGGCGCCACGCTGATATGTGCGCCCACCATGGGATGTCGCCGGCTGGTGGGTCACGGTGGGCCCCTGGCTTGCGGCGGGAGAATCGAGACGTTCCCATCCGGACAAGAGGCCGTCATGTTGGCCTGCCGAATACGTGCGTGATCCCAACTCGACAACGACGACGGCCGAGGCATTGTTCTGGCGCGCCATAGACCCGGTATCCGGGGACGCTTCTCGGCTTCCCGCCGGACCCGACGGGGGTCAGGCTGACGAGGATCGGCCTGGTCACCCTGCTCGGAGCATGAGCGCCGTCGGATTGCTGGTCCTGGCCGGTCCTGGCCGGATCGCCGCGCGGCGTAGCGACCTGTACGGCGCGCTGACCAGGGCGACCGAGCGCCTCGGGATCCTGCACGCGGGCGAGCCGACCGCGGTGCCGGCGCGGCTGCGGCCGGTCAGCTCGGTCGCGGACATCAGCTGACAATTGTCCTCGGGGCGCCTGCGCTGCCGTGTCGGCAGGGCGCATCACCCCCTCTGGGCGATGAGCCACGCGGGAACAGGCGTGACACTATCAGGCGGCGGAAGATCATTCCTGTCTCGCCTGGGGCCTCGGGGGGGGCCGCGGGCCCGACGGGGCAAAGGGGGGCAGCCGGTACTCCGATCCGCAAAGGAACAGCCGGTGCTCCGATCCGCGGGACGGACAGGACGTGGGGGGCGCATGAACAAGGTGCTGGAGCGGCTGGGCGGATTCGCTGCCCGCCGGCACTGGATCGTCATCATCACCTGGCTGGTCATCCTCGGCGGGCTGCTTGCGGCGAAGCGCGAGTTTGGCGGCGCGTTCGTCAATGACTACACAGTGCCCGGCAGCAGCTCGTCGAATGGCCTCAACCTGCTCAACAGCGACTATCCGCAGCAGGGTGGCTACGGGGGCCAGATCGTGTTCCACGCCTCCCACGGAACCGTCACGCAGCAGGAGACAGCGGTGAACCAGGCCACGAGCAACGTGGCCAAGCTGCCGCACGTGATCAAGGCGGTCAGCCCGTTCGCGTCGCCGGACTCGGGTGCCGTCTCAAAAAATGGCACCATCGCGTACTCCAGCATGTCCTGGACGGATAACCCGGCGGGCCTGACGACCTCATACCTGAACGAGCTCAACAATGCTGTCGCGCCGGCGCGCAAAGCAGGCCTGGAGGTGCAATACGGCGGCGGTGCGGGGGAGATCGGCCAGCAGACGAGCGACACGGAGTCGGAGGTCATCGGCCTGGCCTGCGCCCTCGTGCTGCTGTTGTTCATGTTCGGCTCGTTCATCACAGCAGCGGTCCCGCTGGTGTCCGCGATCTTCAGCGTGGGCGCGGGCCTGTCGGTGGTGGGCCTGCTCGCCTCGGTGACCACCTTCCCGACTACCGCGCCGACCGTTGCCACCCTGCTCGGCCTCGGCGTCGCGGTCGACTACGGCCTGTTCCTCACCGCCAGGCACCGCGAGCAGCTCGACCGCGGTATGGACGTCGTCACGTCTGCGTCCCGCGCCGAGGGCACGTCGGGCGCGGCGATCGTCATCGCCGGCAGCACCGTCGTGGTCGCGATCCTCGGCCTCTACATCTCCGGCGTGCCGTTCGTCGGCGCGATGGGCCTGGCTGCGGCCATCGTCGTCGCCATCACCATGGCCGCGGCGCTGACGCTGGTTCCCTCGTTCATGGGCCTGGTCAAGAACAACGTCCGGTCCGTGGCGGCGCGCGCCCGCGCCCACCGGGAGGGCATCTCGGCGCAGCAGCAGGCGAAGCAAACATCCGTGTCCACCGAAGAGCACCATGAGCGCAGTGCCTTCGCCCGCTGGGGGCGCAGGGTCAGCATGCAGCCATGGCCCTGGGGGGTCGCCAGCGTGCTGGTGCTCCTCGTGCTGGCGATCCCGCTGCTGTCGATCAACCTCAATCAGCCGGACAACGGCACCAATCCCACGACTGACAGCAGCCGCCAGGCCTACGACCTGATCACCGACGGCTTCGGCCAGGGCGCCAACGGCCCGCTGACGGTCGTCGTCAAGCTGCCCAGGCAGTCAAGCTCGGCGGACCAGTCCCTGCTGAACTCCATGACCAAGGGCGTGGCGGGCACCCACGGGGTCGCGTCGGTATCACCGGCCTCGGTGAACAGCGCAGCTACCGTCGCGGTGTTCAACGCGGTCCCGGCCACCTCGCCGCAGGCGAAGGCCACGACCTCGCTGGTGAAAACACTTCGCGACGACGTCCTGCCCAAGTACCACGCCACTACCTACGTCACCGGAACCACCGCGGGCAACGTCGACTTCACCGACCAGATCAGCGGCCGCATGCTCATCCTGATCCTTGCAGTCGTGGCGATCGCCTTCCTGCTGCTGACCATGGCGTTCCGTTCCGTCGTCATCGCCACCAAGGCGGCGATCCTCAACCTGCTGTCGATCGGGGCGGCCTACGGCGTGATCGTCGCGGTCTTCCAGTGGGGCTGGGGCGCCAGCCTGATCGGGGTGCACACCACGTCCCCGATCCCGGCATATGTGCCGATGATGGTGTTCGCGATCGTCTTCGGCCTGTCCATGGACTACGAGGTGTTCCTGCTCTCGCGGGTGCACGAGTCCTGGATAGCTACCGGCGAGGCGCACCGGAGCGTCGCGATCGGCATCGGCAGCACCGCGCGGGTGATCACGACCGCCGCCGGAATCATGGTGGTCGTCTTCTCGAGCTTCGTCCTGAACGACCAGTCCGCGGTGAAGATGATGGCGATCGGCATGGCGGCCGCGGTACTCATCGACGCATCGATCGTCCGGATGATCCTGGTTCCAGCGATCATGTCGCTGCTGGGCGCGCACGCCTGGTGGATGCCCCGCTGGCTGGAGCCCGCCCTGCCGCACCTGCACCTCGAAGGCAGCGAGGCCGCGACGGCAGCGGCGGCGCAGCCCGGCGGCAACCGGCCCTCGCCAGCCGTGCATGGTTAGGTTAGAAGTCACTTAGCGCCGCCGCCGCGGTTGAACCTGCCGAACAGCCGCCCGCCGACGGCGATCTCCGCCGCGCCGCGCACGGCACCGATCAGCCGGCCCGCGCGAGGCGCGGCCGGCCTACGACCCCTGACATCGATCTCACACATCTGCTCACCGGCAAGATGAGCTAGATGCCGACCAGCCGCACCGGAGCTCCGAGCTTAACCACGGCGTTCTGATCTGCGATCTGGGCGGTCATCCGCACTTCGCAGCCGGTTCGTCATGTTCGCTGGCTCAGGGATCGGGTGAGCTGCCTGCCGCCCGCCTGGCGGCCTCGCGCACAGCTGCAGATGTCAGCGACAGACCGACAAATCTGAGCGCGACCGCTGCCCAGCACGGCACAGCCACGGCGGCGTGCAGATCGACGGATTGGCGTGCCCGCGCTATCGGAACCCGGTCACGTTCCGTCACAACGTGGCCGCCTCCGCCCTCCCGCTCCGAGCCTCCCGCAGGCCGATCCAGGCGGCCGGACCGTCCCCACGAACAGCACCGCGTCATCGTGAACGGCGTGGCGGGATTTCGGTCAGGCCGCTCTCAATGTCCCCTATCCGTCGGGAGTGACGTTCTGTGTTCATAATGATTGGCGTAACACCGCGAGCGGACGCCCGGCCAGCTCGGGAACATTGATCCCATGCCGGGCAATGACGGCATCATGTTCGGCAGTGCTGGCTGACTCGATACGACCACCGTGCGGCCGTCGGCGGCAAGGTCCCGCATCAGCCGGCGGATCCACACGATGCCCTCGGGGTCCAGGCCGTTAACCGGCTCGTCAAACATCAGTACCGGAGGATCCCCGAGCAGGGCCGCCGCGATCCCCAGGAGCTGGCTCATTCCAAGGGAGAAGCCGCCTACCCGCCGCCCCGCTACAGCCTCGAGGCCGACGAGTCCCAGCACCTCATCGACCCGGCGAGCGGGGATGCCGTTGCTCTGGGCCAGGCCAAGCAGATGGTGATAGGCAGATCGGCTCGGGTGTATCGCCTTGGCGTCGATGAGCGCGCCGACATCGCGCAGCGGAGGGCAGGTACCGGTAGCGTTTCCCGCCGACAGTGACATCGCCGCGGGTGGGGCCGTCGAGCCCCAGCACCAGCCGCATGGTGGTGGCCTTGCCTGCCCCGTTAGGCCCGATGAAGCCGGTGACCAGACCCGGATTGACGGCAGAACTCAGATCGTCAACGGCCAGCGTGGCCCCGTACTGCTTGCGTTCACTGTCCTTTGGCTGCGAGCCGATGTGGTGATCCGGGCAGAGGACCTACTAATCCGCCTCTGCAGCGCGCACCGTGACGTCGCCCAGCACGGTGTGGCCATGGATCCGGATCACGCGATCGCGGCGCTCTGCAGGCACGGCGGGCACGTCCTTACGCAGGTCACCTCGAAGCACGCCACCGAATAGCTCGACGTGGTCGCCCTCTGCCACGAGCACGTCGACATCGCGGAAGATCGCGTACGCCTCGATGTCGATCTCGGCGGGGGCGCTTCCGGTCTGCGACAGGTCGATGGTCACGTCGCCCAGGAGCGCGACCGCGATCAGCTCATCCTCGACATCCCAGGCTCGCGCTCGCTCGCCCTGCCGTCCGGCTTCAAAGACCGGGTCCAGGGCCAGGAGCCACCGGCGGCGCCTGCCTACGACGGTCTTGTGCTGGGCTTCAAGGTGGCTGTTCACGGTGTCACGCGTCCCGTTACGTCTACATTTTTATTGAGTCTATCAAATAGATAGACTGGTGTGGTGCCTGCGAGCAAGGATGATGTCCAGTCCATGGTGGTTGCCCTGTTCACACTGACTGCCGGGCTCGACCGTGCCAGGCGCCAGCGCAAGGACGCGAGCGCGCTGAGCCTGCTGCAGGTCATCGGTGGCCGCGACGGAATCCGCCCGTCCGAGATCGCGGACCACCAGCTTGTGCACCCGTCGCTGGTCACCCGGCAGGTCAGGGACCTGGAGGATGCGGGATACGTGCAGGTCGCCGAGGATCCGGCAGACGGGCGCTCGTGGCTGGTGGCGCTCACGCCTGCGGGCGGGGCCGAACTGCGCCGTCTCCAGCAGGTCGGCCTGGACCGGTTCGCGCTGTTCGTGGCGGACTGGGAACCCGCTGATGTGCGGATGCTCACCACGCTGCTGGAGAAGCTCAGGAAATCCATGGCCGCCGGCGAGCGCGAGCGGCGGCCGGCCGGCCGCCGCAACCGCGGGCGAAGGCGCGAGCGGACCGGAAAGGCCGGCTAGAGCCGCGGCGGCGGTCGTGATCCGGGCGATGAGTATGCGCCGCCCGCCTGGTCCTTACACTCGACCTCGCGATGAAGGCTCGCCTCGGCAGGGAGAAGGCACCAATGACCAGTCCCGCTCGACCATCGAGCCACATCGCCGCCGGCAGATACGCACCGGTTAATGGTCTGCAGCTGTACTACGAGGTCTATGGAACCGGGCGGCCTCTGGTCTTGCTCCATGGCGGCCTGATGACGATCGACTTGACCTTCGGGCCGCTGATCCCGGCGCTGGCCGAGGACCACCAGGTGATCGGCATCGAGCTGCAAGGGCACGGCCACACCGCTGACATCGACCGGCCCATGGCCATCGAGATCTTGGCCGATGACGTCGTCACGCTGCTCGGGCAGCTCGGCATCGAGCAGGCGGACTTCTTCGGGTTCAGCCTCGGCGGCCTGGTCGATCTGGCGCTGGTGCTCAGACACCCCGGCCTTGTCGGCAAGCTCGTGGTCGCCTCGGCGGACTATCGCAGCCGCCCTCCGGCGGCGGATGCGGATCCGAGGCGGATGATGCCGTCCGAGTCGGACTTCCAGGCGATGCGCGACGCGTACGACCGGGTTGCCCCAGACCCGGGGCATTTCGCTGAGATCATGGCCAAGACCTCCGCGATGGTGGCCGCCTTCGAGGGTTGGCCTGCCGAGGAGATTCGCGCCATCACCGCTCCGACGCTGCTCCTGGTCGGCGACACCGACTTCATCCGCTTGGAAAACGCGGTGGAGATGTTCGAGCTCATCCCGGACGCTCAGCTGGCAGTGCTCCCCGCCGCCACGCACGTCGGGGTAATGCAACGTCGCTATCAGGTGCTGTCGCTAGTGTGTCCGTTTCTCGACCCGGCTACGTGAAGCAGCCGCGCCGCTGGACGGAAGCGGGGCGGCGGTCCAGACCTTTTCTCTGAACGCGCTTAGTTGTCGTCCTCGCTGGCTGCCTCGGCTGCTGCCGCCCATGCCACCAGCGCCGGGCGCGCCGGGCGGATCTCGCCAGCAATTCCTGGATGATCGAGCCGCAGCCGGCCGATTTGGGCCCGATCAGCGGCGATGAACGCATCAACCGGGTCCAGGCTGGGTGCCGGAGCGCCGTGCGCGACGAGGTACTCGACGAGCTCGCCGTGGCCGGTCGCCCAGCCCAGCTGGCCGCGGTCCAGTTCGGCAGGAGTGGCAAGCACATCGCCAAGCCGCCCGCGCCACGGGCCGCCGTCGCCTGTCCCGAGGCCGAACTCGAAGAGAAGCTCCAGGTGGTCAACTCGGGACCAGCGCGGCGGTGAGCAGGGCGATTTCGACAGCAACTGCGGCCAGCGGCCAACCGCTCGTCCTGGGTGTCAGCCAGTCCAGGACCGGCAGAACGCTGGCCGGTTGACCGCCCAGCACGGCGTGCCGCCCGCCGCCCAGCGCTCGAGATTGGCGCCGAACACCTCGCCGGTCCGGCGGAACATGACCTTGGTGAGACCGCCGGCGTGCGGCGTGGCGATCACCAGCGGGTGCCTGAGCAGGTCCGACTCCGGCTGGGCCGGCTCGGTCGCGTGCACGTCCAGCCCGGCCCCGCCGACCTGGCCGGACTCCAGCGCCGCCGGCAGTGCCGTCTCGTCCACCAGCCCGCCTCACGCCACGTTGACGAACAGCGCGCCTGGCCGCATGGCACTGAACTCGGCAGCGCTGAACATGCCCGCGGTACCGCTGCAATACATGGCGCAGCAGACCACGGCGCCGGCCTGGCCAAGCAGCTCGTGCAGCCGGTCAGGACCGGCAACCTGATCCACGCCGGGCGGGCCGCCGAGCTCAGGATGGGCTCGCACCCCCAAGCAGCCGGGCGCCGAACGGCACCAGCCGCTGCGCCACCGCGGCGCCGATAGTGCCGAGACCGACGATCAGCACGGTCGAGCAGAGCAGCGAGCCGCCGGTGGGCCGGGCTTCCCAGCGGCCGCCGTAAGCATTCAGCCCTGTGCGTCCTGAGTTGCTTTGGCTGACGCGATGTGGGCCGATGCACTCGGCTGTTGCAAGTCAGGGCGGGTCGGTGATGGGGGGCATCCAGGGGTTGCCCGTGATCGCGTCGCGCAGGGCGGTCAGGACGTCGGTGCCGTGCTTGGCGGCGGTGGAGATGTAGCCGCGGATCGCGTAGCGGTGCCGGGTGGTTTGCTCGGACCGGAGCCGGCCGGAGATTTTCTGCTGTGTTTTTGCGGGTCTCAGGTCCCGCTCGGCGTCATTCGAGGTGGGCGGGATCCGCAGGTCACCGGCGAACC